>CEPZ01047397.1_pt1 | contig 13540 bp, 19 predicted proteins | sample 530461 | NCBI WGS metagenome assembly CEPZ01 (sample SAMEA2620106, study PRJEB7988) | marine metagenome | isolation source: saline water (ENVO:00002010), including | reverse complement strand
TAGTTGTGTATATTACTTAATGTCAATTGTAATGGAGTCGGACGCAGGGGTTTCGCGGGGAACGAAAACGGACAGAATGCCCTGCTTGTAGTCGGCGCGGATGGAGGTTGCGTCCACATCGACGGGCAGCTTCCAATAGCGGGTGAACGAACGATAGTAAACTCGTTCAGTCTTATCAGTATTCTCGTTATCATAAGAAACATAAAGCTGGCTGTTTTCAACCTTCACATTCATGTCGCTTTTATCGAGTCCGGGAGCAACGATATCAATGCGATACTCCTCATTGGTGGTGGACACATTGGTTCGCACCGAATAATCATCAATCACAGCCGAGGTGGGTGTGCTGAAAAAGTCCTCACCGAACAGGGTGTCCATGAGGTTGCGCTGGCTTCGCAGCAGATTGTTACTAAGAACGGGGTACATATTTTATCTCCTTGAATTGTAAGCTGTACCGCTTATGAGATATATTATAACATCTTGAATTTACTTGTCAAGTAAATTATTTGTCGCTTTGCGGGCCGGGCGCGGGGATGTCCGTGATACGGCGGTAATCATCTTCTAAGCGCACTGAATCATCAGTACCAGCTATAGACACCTCTACCCCCCATGGTTTCTCCGTAATATTGAGCGATCGTGTGCCATCATCCATCTTGCTATCCCTTTAACAAGGTTGGGTTGGTAAGATTAAGTCGTGCTGCAGTAACCGACAGATTGCCCACCACCACATGTGTTTCCATCACCCCACAATTATTAATTGTAACCGACGTAAAAGCATGGTCAGGATTCAGTGCTGGGCCCAAATGTCCCTCTTCTAACAGGCGCCTGTATTCGGGCGCATTTTGAATTTTTATAACCATATTTTCATTTAACCACACTTCTTCTAACGAGAAGGGAGATGGTCTGCGCGCCTCAGCCGGCGCATTGAAATTAATTTCACTAATTACTTCCACAAACTTAATCATTCTTCATCCTAACTTATACACGCTTCTATCTTTGACGGTCCACTGAGTCCCATCACAGAAAACACGCAGGTAGCCCTCCCCCGAAATATCTGTAATAACTCCAATTTGTGGCCGCGGCGTCTGGTACACGCGAAGAGGAATAGTCAGCTGAGGGTCTATCCCCACACAATCAATCAAATCTACTGATTGAGGAATGTGAACTAAATCACCTATTTGATGAGATCTCATTCGGACTCCGGTGCTGAAGGCTCAACTGCGCGTTCAGGCTCCGCAGGCCGTCTTTTATAGTCTTCGTAGGCTACAATTATTTGATGAATTTCGGCCAGCCTAAGATCTATTCCTGCTAGCGTCGTGCGGAAATCATCAATTAGTTCTTCAACTTTAGAAGAATTTACAACTTCATTCTCAGTCGGTTTGAGCTCTCCCTGAATATCATTGAAGAGATCAATTAGATGCTGCATAGCAGGACTCTTAAGCCCCAATAGCTTGCTGGCTTCTTCGTGTATCTCCTCTTCATCAACGGTGTACGATAATTTAACTTGCATTTAATTTTCCTTTCTTAGAATAATGCGCCCCAAGCCGATTGGACGATAAGGGCAGTTGTGGCTGCAATGACGATCCACAAAATCTTTGAATTATTATTTTTCCAGTTCTCCAAAGAATCTAGTCGCGCATCTAGGCGGCTCAGCCTCGCATAGAGGCCTTTGTCGGGATCGTAGACGGCTTCTTTGATTTTAGAGATATTCTCCGCTAGTTCATCCTGTTTGTCCAAGAGCACCTGCATTTTAGTAGATATCTCGGCCATCATAACAGTAAGGTTTTGTGTTTGGTCTACGTCCGGCATGGTATAACTTTCCCCTTCTTTGGATGAACTAAATAGGGCTATACTTCTATAATAGCATGTGAAGTTGTGATTAAGGTGCCAGCAGCAGACGCTGCATTCTGAAGCGCCGTGCGGGTGACTTTTAAAGGATCAATGATTCCAGCATCATACATATTTACAATGCCAAAGTCCCGAAAATTGTGGCCGCAATTTTTCGGAGCATTTCGAATTTCAGCTTCGATTAAATCAGGGGACAGCCCGCAGTTGCGCGCCATCTGGCGACACGGTGCGGCCGCGGCAGCGACCACAATATCCACTCCAAATTGCTGGTCCTCATTCTCCACTTTCACCCTCACGTTCTCGCTGGCTCTGATGAGAGCTGCGCCCCCTCCTGGTAAGATACCCTCCTGTTGGGCTGACTTTACTGCCTCAAGGGCATCCTCAATTCGATGCTTCTTCTCAATCATTTCTACTTCTGTGGCGGCGCCTACATTAATGACGGCTACGCCAGCAGCGAGCTTAGTGATACGCTCCTGTATTTTATCACACTCTCTTAATTCCTCCGTGTTCTGTAGTTCTACTTTTAAGGTTTCAATTTGCTCTTCAATCGCATCCAAGCTTCCCTTCCCTCCAATGACCGTCGTAATGCTTTTAGTAATATCAATGGAGCGCGCCTGTCCAAAATGCTGCAGCTTCACATCGCGCAGGCGCACAGCAGACTCGCTGGATATAAACTCGGCTCCGGTAGACACCGCAAGATCAGCAAGAATGCTGCGTCGGCGAGCGCCGTAAAAGGGCGCCTTCACGGCCGCGATTTTCATTGAGCCGCGGACCGTATTCATAATCAAAGCTGCCAGTGCTTGGCCTTCAATCTCCTCCGCAACGATCACGAGAGGGCGAGCGTCTCGCGCTACTAACTCTAGTACTGGGAGAATTTGCTCGACCGCATCGATCTTCTGATCGGTAATCAATAGAAGAGGTGACTCATACTTTACGGCGCCACGACGCTGATCTGTGATAAAAGCGGACGCTGCATAGCCCGCTTCGAGGCGGAACCCTTCAATGATATCCAAGCTTGTTTCAACTGTCTTAGACTCCTCGATTGTGATGGCCCCATCTTTACCCGCTTTGTCCACCGCTGTGGCCACGAGCTTACCGATACTACGATCATTGTTGGCTGAAATGGTGGCTATATTCTCTACGTCCTCCAGAGTCTCCGTATGCTTGGCCATCTTTTTGAGATTATTAACAATTTCATCAACAGCTAAATCTATTCCGCGCTTAATTTCTACAGGTGAAGCGCCCGCAGTGATGTACCGTTGAGCCTTCACTATAATTTCGCGCCCCAAAACAGTGGCCGTAGTAGTGCCATCGCCAGCTGCGCTATTGGTTTCTTGGGTGGCTTGTTTAAGAATCTGGGCTGCCGCATTTTCAAACTCGTCTTCCAGGTGAACAAAGGCAGCGACAGTCACCCCGTCTTTCGTAATAAAGGGGTCCTTTCCCTTCTCATGTAAGATAACATTACGCCCTTTAGGCCCCAGCGTTGCCGCCACATTATCGGCCAATATGTTAACCCCTCTCAGGGCTTTGGTGTTTAGTTCTGAACGAGACTCAAATTTACACTTGGGCACACGTCACCTCTCTTTCTTCTATGCTTAGTATAACACACCTAATTGTGTTGTCAAGATATTTTTTACTCTTCCCAGCGGCCGCCGTATTTGCCCTGCACTGCACGTTGCTTTCCGGCTGCGCCAAATGTGTGTCCCTCGCCGGAGCCCATCTGTCCCGACACGGACTTAACAACAGCGTCTTCAAGTTCTTGCGCATCGTTCATTGCCTCTTGGCCGTAACGACCTCGGGCAGCAGCATCTGCGTCCGTGCACGTGCCGCCTCCCCCTTCTGCGTCTCCACAGTTGGCCAAGAAAAAGCGTCCAATATTATCGTTGAGATCGGCCAGCTTATTAAACATGGTTACGAGCTCCTCATTCATGTTAGCTGCAGCTTCCTCAAAAAACTCAACGACTTTAGCATCCGTAATTTTGATGCTCCCTATTCCGTCTTTGCCCCCAATGCCAAGCCCCTTATAATGTGTGGGCCCTATGTGAAATTGTGTGCCTCCCTTTTCATCGCTACTCTTTCCTCTAGATTTTCGAGCGCCGGGCGCAGCTTGTCCGGGCCAGTCAAACCCTTCGGGAGGGGGGTTACCCAAGACAGCCTGGAAAAAAACAGATGGGGGGTGGCCGGCCTCCTTAAGGCTCGTGGCTAAGTTTGACCATGCGGCAAGCTCGTCTTTACCACCCCACAACTTTTTAGTATCGGTGGTTTCGGTTCCGGGCATAGCTTCATAGCCTTTTTGCATGGTGGCTCCGCCCTTGCCGCCGCCTGTGCGCTCGGCTATGTCTGCAATATATTCTGCGCTAGGATCGAACAGACCCTCCAGCGCCGGAGTCCCATCGGGCGAACGTAGGTTTACTTCCTGTGCACCTTCGGGATTGATGTAATACTGTTTATCTTCCTTATTGAGGAAAGCAATACTCACCCACGCTGCCCCCACTTTTCCAGTGCGCTCACCGGTCTTCTGGGAAACACCATGAGTAGCATGAAGAATCTGGTACCGAGCATCCGCGCCGCCCACCAATTTCAGCCACACTTTTTTTAAGTCTCGCTGCGCCTTAAAGCTCTTCTCTTTGCTTATAATAGTTTCTCCGTAAGCAACGTTTCCAATCCACTCAAAAAAGCTATCGGCCGTGATATTAAATTCATAAAAAGTAACACCAGATATCTGTTTCTTGACGCTGCTCTGATCCTTCACCACAATAATGTAGCGCATCTCCTTGCCATCCTTTTCGGCGAAATGTTTCACCAAATCTGAAAAGGACCCCTTTACATAACCTGCTTTATTAAGAATCTTGAGACTGATGGGCATGTCTTTATTCCCCATCGCGTAGATGCGAATGTCTGCAATGTCTCCTTTACTGGTGGGAACCTGGATGGACTTACCTCCGAACAGAGCAGCCAAAAAGGGTTCCCAGAGAAACCCTGCAACGGATGCATTAAACTCTTTAAGCATGTATACAAATTGATTTAAAAACATGAGATACGAGAGCATTGTGGGAATGTTTGCGTTCTTAAGGTTCTCCTGCGGGTTAGCAAAGAACTCTGTAAGTGCAGATAGCTTGCGCGAAACTGCGCTAGCATCAACCCCTCCTTCAGCTACTCCAATGTTCTGCATCCAGATTTCAAACTGTCTCCTGTCTTCACTGTCAGGCTTCTGCCCCACACTGATCTCAGTAGCCATTAAATTGGGCAAGCGTATGACGCGGTCTCGTGCGCGCGCGCCTTTGTCCTCGGTCAGAGGGGGCGCCGTTAAGAACCGCAGCACCTCGTTAACGAGTACTTCGTTCTCGGCCTGCTTATAGTAAGTTTCTATGAGGGAATCAAGATTCATCGGGCGACGCCATCCAGACAGGAACAGGCAAGTCTTCCGAAAGTTGGTACCCAGCCGCCTTAAGTTCCTCAACTGCTTGATCTAATTGATGCGCACGATGGGGACGCTTGAACCAGTGATTGCCCTCTGAATCTACAACCGCCAACACATCGTTATTAATGTTCCAAGTTCTTAAAGGGACATCGGGACCCAACTCTGGGACCGAACCACCTACATCAGCTAAGCGCTCGTGGTCTATTCGGCTTAGACCCAGCGAGCTAAGCCATCCCCCTTCGTGCTCTGGTGTTGCTTCATTAACAAAACGTTTCCAGCCTTCCATTATTGCTTTCATAATAATACTCCGCAATACTAATTAGATGATTTCATCAACAAGGCCCATTTCTAATGCCTCTTCTGCAGAAAAATATTCATCAGTGTTCTTAGAAAAGATATTATAGATCTCTCCCACCGACAACTTAGAGTTCTGTGCAAGGAGTTCGATCATCATTTCTTCTACTTTCTCCACCTCCTTGTAAACTGTCTTTAGGGTGGGAACAGGACCTTGCTCCGCGGCAGAGCAGTGGTGAATCATGAGGCGCGTGTTCTGAGATACGAATCGCTTGCCCGGTGTGCCAGCTGCTAGCAGTACGACGGCAGCTGAGGCTACTTTTCCAAAACCATAGGTACGAATGTCACGATTCTTTTTAACGATCCTCATCAGGTCATACACAGCAAACATTTCCGCAACTGCGCCCCCATTAGAAGAGATAAAAAATTCTAGGTCTTCTACGTCCTCAAAGTCGGACTCATCCACATTGAGAATTCGATTCTGGTTGGCTGCTATTAGACCAGCAGACAGCTCCTGCAAAGACTCCTCATTGACGTCTCCACACAGCCCCAGAAGCGCCGGTGACTCTTCGCTCTCATCGCGCACCACCCCACCTTCGGGGGGAGCCTCTACTTGCTTCTCCGGCGCTTCCTCTTCGCTTTTAAGTTTCATCTCGACTCCTTCTTTCTTGAGCTAAAAATTTCATCGCTCCCTTCCAATCGTCGAAAGGCATCATAGCTTGGAAGGGGGGAGGAGCTTTGTTCACTATGGTTAGTATAGCTGAGTCCTTCCAGTTTGTCAAGGTGTGCTCCCACACTTCTTCGAACTCACGAATTTGTTTGTCTGTGAAGTCAGCTTCATGCATAGCTTTAACCTTGAGGGTATTAAGGAACTCTACATTCTCGACAATGCTTAAGCACATAAACAAAAGATGCGCGATCACACGCCGCAGCATGCGCCACATGTGAATAAGCTCCAGCATGCGCGCCAAATAATAGGTAGCAAAAACGCCACAACAAAAACCCAAGACTACAAATATTATTAAGTCGTGGGTGCTCACCTCATACATGTTGACTCCAAATAGAAAAGGCCGTGATCTCTCACAGCCTTATTCTATCAGAATATATCCTAATGATCAAGTATTATTTTCTAAGAGCACTCTTAAGGATACGCGCTGCAACACGCTTGGTAATCTCTTCGACCAGATCGTTGGTGGATTCGCTGACATCATCTTTATCCTTGTCGTCGTCGTCCTCTTCCTTCACGAGGCCGGGGCCCTGCGAGGCAAGACCGCCCTTGGAGTTCTTCTTATTACGGTGATCGGGGTGCTGCTTGGAGCCTTTGTGGGTGTTCGGAGAACCAGTAGCAGACTTGGGATGCTCCCAGCCTTCCTGGAACATCTCTTCCTCGTCGGCGTCTAACTCTTCTTCCTCACCTCCCATCTCTTCTTCGCCGCCAAGCTCCTCTTCTTCGCCGCCCATCTCTTCCTCTTCGGCGCCGGCTTCCATCTCATCAGAATCAATCTCAACTTCGTCGCCGATCGCATCTTCGAGAGCAGTCTCTAAGGCAGACAGGAAATCATCAACAGAAACCATGCGACCTTCGTCGCCTCCGCCGGGAGCTAACTCAACGTCAGCTTCCATCTCTTCCTCACCGCCAAGCTCTTCCTCTTCAGCGCCAAGCTCTTCCTCTTCGCCACCAAGCTCTTCTCCTTCGCCAGGAAGCGGCTCCTCATCGGGAAGGGGAGGTTCCTGTTCAAACAAAGAACCGTTGGCCGCTTCGCCCTGACCACGGCCGTGGCCGGGATTAGCTGTACCACCCTTGGGTCCCAGCGCGCCGGTGCGGCCGGTGCGAAGCTCATCCAGATCTTCGGGGTCGTCGCGATAATCCATTTCGTTAACAAAGCTGCTAGCAAATGGCTCTAACTTCGCAAGCTTCATAAACTTTCGAACTTGCGCTTCATTCAGAAGACTCTTTTTGCTTGACATAATTTTTTTCTCCTACAACATATTGCAGTATGCTACTTTTAAATAGTATTTTCTTTCACTAATGTCTTTTTTAATTTGACCAACGTGGCGTCCAGGATTTGTTTTATCCGTACCGTACTTACATGATGCCGCTTTCCGATTTCCTCCAGCGTCATGGGGCCATGTTGGTGAAGGGCCACCAAGGTACAATTTAAATCTTCTTCATAATCTATGTGAAGGCGGCAACTTTGATTCTCGCATGCCACCCTACTCAGATAGCAATCTTTCGCACAATCTTTCATAACTCTGGTAAATCCTCTTCTAATATATCAAAAATACTTTCTACTTCTTCCTCTGTTAAAGCCAAGTCTTGCAGCATTTCGTGGCCTCGCATGCGCAAGCGTCGCGACTGAGAGGCTTTTCTCTTCGACTGAACTTTCTTATTTATTTTATAATCATCTAGGAACTCCATGAAGAGGGGGTCCTGATCTAGATAAGACTCCACACAGTATCTAAAGAACTCACTTTGTGTTTTGATCTGATCATAGTACAGTCGAATTTTCAAATTCTCATGCAGTTTGGAATTCAAAAAGAAAGTTAATTTAGAGTGAGTCTCTGGCGTAGTAGTCATCGTCCTAAAATGTGTGTGGAACTTTCGACGCGGCCCGATGCTGTTTGTCTTACGAAACGCGCCTTCTCATGCAGCTGCTTTATGTTCCGGGCACCAGAATAAGAAAACCCACTGCGAATTCCCCTTTCCAGATCAGCAAGTACCAGGCCTACCCCACCCTTACATGGTACCGTGGTCGCGATCCCCTCCAGGGACGCAGTCTTGCCGCGCCATTCGATCTGTGCATCTTTGCTCGCCATCCCTCGGTAAGCCTTAAACTTACCGTGGCGCGTGTTTATGGTATCGCCAGGAGTTTCATCAGTACCGGATAGCAAAGAGCCAAGCATAACAAAGTCAGCCCCAGCTGCCAAAGCTTTGACAATATCCCCCGAGTTTCGGATTCCACCGTCAGCAATGATGGGAACTTTCCTAGATGTTGACTGCGCGCAATCAATAATTGTGTGAAGGCCCGGGACACCATGGCCAGTCTGAACCCTAGTTGAACAAATAGAACCGCCACCAATGTTGCAACGCACACTATCGGCTCCCCAATTGACCACATCATTATAACCCTCCAAGGTCGCAACGTTGCCTGCCATGATGTGGACAGAGTCGGCAAACACATTGCGCAAGTCTTTTATGGTTTCCTTCACCAATACATGGTGGCCATGGGCCACATCTACACAAAGAACCCTAACTCCCGCATCATACAAGGCTGTTGCTCTATCTAAATAGTCACCCGAAGTACCTATGGCGGCGCCAGCGTTAGCTCCGGCTAACAATACCTCATCTACTAATGCGCATTGATTTTCAATGGTATTGTAACGATGAAGAATCGTAAAGGCGCCTTCCTCCCACATAGCGATGCCCATGGCGGCTTCGGAAATGGTGTCCATAGGGCTCCCAATAACAGGGAGCCTTAAAGATATCACAGGACCATTACCTCGCAGCATATTCCCAATTCGAATGTCAGCTCGGGTGCGAATGTCGGAGTATTGAGGCTCCAGCAGGATGTCGTCATAGGTGAAGGCTTCTTTAATTTCCATGAAGCACCTCCCCCACAGTCTCCCAGCATTCCGGACACACTAGACGTACTGCCTTCTTTTCCTGAAGGACTGTAACTTTCCAGGTCTTAACTGACTGTTCGGTTCTTTCAAAAGCATCGTGGCATATACAGCATTCTTTGGGGTGCTTCATCATCAAGGAAGTCTGCGCTTCCAATTTCTTTTTGGCCTCCTTGCGCTCTTGTTTGCGTTTGGCTGTGTTCACTTTGCGTAGCTTCCTCATAATATTTCGTCAATAACTCCAAGCGACATGGCCTCCTGGGCTGTCATCGCCCAGTCGACTTTATTCTCCAGCACTTCTTCTAACTTCTCCTTAGAGATGTTGGTGCGAGCAAATGTAATCTCTTCAATTTTCTTTTGAAGGCGCTTCGTCTCAGCGAGACTCTGTTCCATGTCCTTTACTTTACCATAAAAACCAGTGGACACCTGATGATAAAGAGGAGTGGAGTGCTTATATCCAAAACGTCGATGGCCTGATATTAAAATCATAAACCCGCAGGACATTGCTGCGCCAGTTGCAATGGTGTGAAGTGGTGTTACGCTGTGCTCCATCACCCCCAACAGTCCCATACACTGATAGACCGCACCTCCATATGAATCAATATAAATTTCAATAGGCTTCGGCTTATACACCAAGTCATAAATGGGATACAATTTTTCTAAGTGACGATCGTGATCATTAATCTGGATGATGGACTTAGTGAGGTCGTTCATCGATTTTTGATTTACTTGAGCAGCCAAGTATAAGACTCTTTTTTGTGGGGATGGAATGTCCGCGTTGTCAGCCACTCTATTTTCCTGTACTTCCTAGAGCCCCGTCGCCTCGGTCCGAAATAGTAATCGGGTACCACTCGTAGATGTCCGGGGAGCCGCTAGCCACAAAGCGAGCGTTAACCACCGGTACAACCACAGCCTGTGCGACCTTATCGCCGGGCTCGAGGTGTTGTGTCTCGCTCCCGATGTTATGGAGGTTTACAAAAACCTCTCCTTCGTATCCACTATCCACTACGCAGGCTCCCACCAGCAGCTGCTTCTTATGAGCAACACCAGACTTGTTCTTAATCTCAAGCATGTACCCGTGAGGGATTGCAAATTTGCATCCCGTGGGAACCAGGACACTCTGGCCTGGATCAATCTTGAATAAAGTCTCGGACACCTCAGTCGGTGTCCACCGCAAATCTAAACCTGCGTCGCTGGGGTTTTCTCTCACTGGTGGGAACGCGTTCCTTGGAACGACGCCGTCACCTCTTAACATATAGTATTGTAATATCATCCTTTATAACTCCAAATTGTAAGGTCACTCTCATTGATACTTTCAAGCAAACCCTTTACATTATCTTGCTGAATCTTAATAGTGGGGGAAGAACTATTGTTCTTGCCCTTGGGCCGTCCACCGAACATCGCCCTGATACCGTTGTTGGTTTCGAAGCGAAGTCGAACACCGAAATCAAATTCCTGGCCGGTGCGGTCTTTAAAAATTACGGCCGCAGACTTCTTTCCAGGCTTCGGGAGCATAAACGCTTCCCGATAAAGGCCGTGCATATACTTGAAAAAAGGTAGAGCATTCGGAGAAAAGCCGTACAAATTATGGTTGATCACATCATTGATCATAATCAAATCAATTGTCTGGTAAGGCTTAGCCACATGCGTGTCTAGGATGTCAATAATATCATCACTTTCTAGCAGCAATATCTTTTCAGTCAAAGCGGCAGTAACTGTGCGCGTGGCTGCAGCCTTCTCTTCTTTGTTGGGTTGCTTACCCCGCTGAAAGGATTTACATATCTCGCGCAAGTCTGCAAAACGAGGGTCGCGACTGCAAGGTGTAGTAGAATTTATCCAGTCGAATGATCCCGTATTGATATCTTCTTTCTTTTTAATGGAGAAGCGCTTTGTTACAGTCTTCGTCACCAATTCGAGGTCGGCCTTCTCTTTGGTGCCTCCCAGGTGATTGACTTCATAGTCTCCCCCATCTTGAAGGATCGGCACAAAGGCTTCTGCTAGAGGCCGGTCTTTAATCAGGCGCGTCCTTAATTCTTTTTCGTTCTTAACCCCTCCCGCATGGGATGAGCCGTCGGTTCTAAAACCCATCTTAAATATTTCCTTCCGTTTTAATACGTCGTTTGCAAATTGCTTTAACCTCTGGGTTAATGTCTATCATAATATATTCTCTTCCTAGTTGTTTGGCGGCGACGCCGGTTGTGCCGGCGCCCGCCACTGGGTCTAGTATAACATCTCCGATGTCTGTTGTCATCTCAATTATTCTTCTTAGTAGGGCCACCGGCTTTTGAGTGGGGTACACCCTCTCCTCGGCTCCCATCGCAATGGAATGTAAATCATTCCACAAATCTGTGGATGATTTCCCGAGCGATTCATGCATATAAATCTTCTTATATAAATTAGCTTTATTGGTTTTAGGGAAATGAATTCTATCGTCCGCGATTAAAAGTTTCATGTCGTCCTCCGATAGCCTCCACCCATGGGCGGCATCATAGTCCACCCCATTATGAGTAACAGTATAGTAACGATCAGGACGCTTAGATTTGTCCGCTGCTTGCGTCTTGGTGTAGGCAACATGGCCCAGTGCATAGTTTCCGCGCGCATCTATATTCTTATAAGAATTCTTGGCGTAGTAATCATCAAGAGGTTGGTAGACCATATTAAATTTAGGCTTCGCACTAGTGGAGCACCAGAATATTACATCAGTGCACGCGCCCAGCTTAGATTTGGTGTTGTTCTTAGAGCGTGATCGCTGCCAGAAAATTGGTTGCACTCGCTCGAAGTGCTTCTCGCACAAGAGGTGCGGGATAAACATATTAGCTGCGCCGATGTGAAAGAAGAAGGAACCCTCTGCTGTGAGAACACGCTTGCACTCTTCTATCATAGGCTCGACCAAAGAAATATAATCATCCTGACTATCAAACTTATCGGGAAACCCTAGTTGATTGTCGGGGGTAAGATAATAATCCCGGTTTGTGTTAAAGGGAGGGTCAAAGTACACACAGTTAACCGAGCCAGACTCCAGCTTCTTCAACTCCGTGCGGGCGTCGCCAATAATAATCTCTGTGCTCATTTACCTTGTCCTCTATATGGCTTCCGATAGTTTTTGTTTCCTCCGTGGGGACCGGGGTGCCCAGTTTTGGTAAACTTGCTGTGACCAATTCTTGTTTTTTTCTTATGCTTCTCGCGTACGCGCTCGACATTCTTTTTAGCCATTATGTATCCCTATCCTAACAGTCGTAAGTTTCTTCTAATGGATCGTGTGGAAAATCCCCACGCTGGATCAAAATCAAGTCGTCCCATGTAGGGGTGGTTGACGTGGATCCTATCCTTACCCTCTATAATACCCCAACATCGGAACTTTGTCAACACTGAATTTGAATCAATTACAGATACAATCCAATAGGGCTTCCCATGCTTAGTCTTCTTCTTTATGACCTCGCGAGGAATGAACCAGACTAGTCCGAGATCAGGATCATAATCTGAAATGGGCGGGACACAATAGGTATCCAAACGCTGCCGCACCTCGGGCGTCATCACCAGGTGCATGGGGAAGATCCCCGTTAGAGTTGTGAGGTTGTCGATCTCTTCTTCGTTGGTGAAGCCACCCTCGTCTTGATATGTTTCAATATTCTCCAGAAACTTCTTCCTACTATACACCCGGTCAACAGCCACAGCAGACCAGAAGTGCTTACGTCCGGTGAACCGGTCGTCCATCAGCTTGTTGAGCGCCCCGGATCGGACCAGCACATCGAGGGCCTTCTTGTTGAGCTTGCTGTATACAATGTCGTCATGGAACAAGAACTCTTCAATATCATTGAACGGCCTGTTCGCGACAATTTGTTCGATTGCCGCGTCGCCGAGGCCCTTCAGCCCTGCGAGTGGTTGCACCAGACGCTTGTCGTTGTCGGGGTCGATCTCCCACACAAACGAAGATGTGTTAACGTCGGCCTCCACAATCTCAAAGCCGTTCGACTTTGCAATGTTGATTGCCTTCTCCTTGCGCTTCTCCGGCTCCTTGTCAAGGAACGAGGCCATCCACTCTACGGGGTAGTAGTTGTAGAGCCACGCACACTGGAAGGAGATTGCCGAGTAGGACACTGCATGCGACTTGTTGAAGCCATACCCCGAGAAGTATTCAAACCTCTCCCACATATCCTCGGCTTCGCTGTGGCGAATGCCCTTCTCTACGCACCCGTCAATGAACTTAGTGCGAAGAACCTTCTTCACTCTGGCTTCCTTGCCGGTGCCCTTCTTGGTAAGAACCTTTCGAAGGATGTTCCCCTCATCAAGAGAGATATTCTTCCCAAGTTTGTGAGCAAGAAGAGCAATCTGCTCTTGGAAGATAAGGAACCCGTACGT
>CEPZ01034270.1_pt1 | contig 13544 bp, 20 predicted proteins | sample 530461 | NCBI WGS metagenome assembly CEPZ01 (sample SAMEA2620106, study PRJEB7988) | marine metagenome | isolation source: saline water (ENVO:00002010), including | reverse complement strand
TTTATTGCTTTTATTGCTTTGTTAGCTCTTTTATATCTTGGAACTCTTTTCCATTTATTTCTCAGAGGAATAACATATTCTCTTTCAAGTTTGTTGGTTTGTGTTTCAGTTTTTTTATCAGCCATTGATAATTATCCAAAATGTGATTTTTTTTGTTTTCTTGGTTTAATGTGTAATTTTGTCCTTCTCCAGCTTCTTCTCTGTTTTGTGATTGCTGAAGGATGAATCTTTTTTCCTACACCAAATTTTTTTAAGACAACCCAAACAGGAGCCCATTTTGTTCTTTTTGCAAATTTTGAAAGTTTTGTTTTTTTATCTTGATTTTTAATTCCCATTATTTAATCTCCTCCATAAATAATTTACCTTTTTCTGTAAGCTGTCTTCCTGATTTTATTTTTGTGCCTTTTTTTGACTTCATAATTTCAGTTAAACCAGCTTGATCAGATTGTTGAAAAATTGTTCTTATTATTTTTCCGCCAGCTTTTCTAAATTTTTCAGGAGCATATCCCCTATTTTTTTTACTCCCATATTTTGTTCTTAATCTATTTACACCAACAATTTTCCTTTTGTATAATTGTTTTAGAATGCTTGCAGCTCTTTTATGCCAGAAATCTTCATCATCTATAGGTCTTTCTTTGCTTGAAGATGATTTAACAAATTCAACCCATTCAGGTTTTTTAAATTCAGGAATTTTTTTCAAAGCTTCAGCTAATTTTAGATTATATTCTTGTTGATCCAAATTATATACAGTCATTTTATATTTAGGCATTCCTCTCGGAATTAGAATCTCTATTTGAAGAGATTTAACCTAGAATTAAGAAGAAAATTGATTTATAAATTTATTCCCTAATATTTCTTCGCCATTTTTTAACAACAATTGTAAATCCTATGATTCTTGAACTATAATTTTTTCCAAGTTTTTTGAGAATCTCTTTAGAGTATTCTTTTATCTTTTTTCTGTCTCTTGTTGCATTTTTAAGAACAGAAATTTTAACATTCCAATGTTTTTTAAAAAGATTTTTCAAACTAAGAATAAAATTTTCTGTAATTCCTTGCTTTCCTATTTGGCTATTTCCTATTGTTGGCATTTTTCTCAAAATTAATTATATCTTGTTTTTTTACTTTAATTTTTCCTGATTTTTTAATTTTCCAAGTTCCTAATTTCATCCACCATCTTTTTGAGATGTTCTTTCCATTAAATACATTAACCATAACATCTTTTTTATTATCTCTCCAGTCTTGACTATAGCTTGCAACAGCCGCTCCACTTAATGCTATCATGTTTTTTGAAGGGTTTAGTTCTTCAATCACTCCAAAAGGACTTCCAGGAGATGATGTATGCATTATTGTGTTTTCTTTCCCTTTAAATTTTTTCATTAATTCATCATTACTCTTTTCATTTTTTCCTAAAAGAATTTTATTTCCTGATTCTAGTTCAAATTTTCTAAATTTTATTTTTTTCATTTTATATACAACCTTTAGGATAAATTTCAACAGATACTCCTTTTTTAATGAGTCCGTTGTATACTGTTGATAAACACATTCCTAAATATGCTCCATGCAACATTACTTCATCTCCTTTTTGAAAATAATCTGGAATTTTTTTAGGATTTTCTGTATCAAATAGTATTAAATTTTCATCATTTTCTATTAGTTCTAATATAGTTTTGTGAGCTATATTTGCTCTTTCTCTAGATTTTTTAGATAATGTTGGATTTATTTTTTCTATTTCAACTAATCTCCTGTGGATAATGCAATGCTTCATTTTATTAAATAATTATTAACTATTTTTAAAGATTTTTTTTGGTTAGGAAAAGTCAATTTTTTTATAGCTTCATCAAATAAAAGCCATTTATAATCTGAATGTTCTGTTTTATCAAGTTTTACTTTTCCATATTTAATTTCAGCAGAATATAAATAAAAAAATTGCCCAATAAAATCTTTTCTATTAGGATATTTTTTCTTATATTTATATTTCCCAGAAAAATTAAATTTTTTTATTTTTAATGTTTTTTCCCCTGTTTCTTCTAGAATTTCTCTTTTTACAGCAGATTTCTTTGATTCAGGGAAATCAATTCCTCCTTTTACAAATTCCCAACCTTTCCAATGTAGTTTTCTTTTTAGAATTAAATAATAAATTTTATCTTTTAATTTTGCATAAGTTACAATAAAAACAATTTTCCTGTATTTTGAGTTCATTTTTTAATCATCTAAACTCTACTTTAAATAACCCCATCGATTAATAGCTAATTGAAGTTCTTTGTGTGTTTTTGAATATTCTTTTAAGTCTATTTTTTTTGCAATAGCTTCTATTGCTTGTCTCATAGATTTTGCTCCAGCCTCAATTCCTAATGGATGAGCTCCCACCCCTCCACCTGCTTGTGCAATAATATCATTTCCCATCACTCTAACAAGTTTTTGTAGAACTCCTGCATGTATTCCTCCGGAAGCAACAGCAAAAGTAGGTTTAATATCATACCATTTTTGATTTAATATATGCTTTTTAGAGATAAATTGTTTTTCAATTTCATCTTGAATATCTTTTACTTCTTCTTTTTCTCCTTTCATTTTGCCAAAAACAGCCCCTATATGTAAATTATCTGCTCCAATAATTCTAGAAATTTTAGCTACTGTTAACATACTCATTCCATGTTTTGGATTCTCTGTAAACATTCCATGACCTGCACGATGAGCATGAATTATTAAATCTAAATTTTCATTTCTTAATGTTTGAAAAGAAGCCCAACCACAAGTTATAATATCAATCATTGCACAATTACCGCCATTATCCTGAACAAATTTTGCTCTTTTAATCATTTCCTTAGTTTCAGCACTTACATTTTCCACATAAACTTTTCTTTCTCCTGTTTCTTTTTCAGCTTTTTCCATTTTTTTGATTGTTTTTTTGAATCTATCTTTAAATTTGTTAAATGTTTGATTAGTTAGATTTTCATCTGATTTGACTAAATCTAAACCCCCTTTCCAAGAATTATAAGCATATTCAGCATGTTGATCAGGACTTCTTCCTAATTTTGGTTTTATAATTGTCCCAATTAAAGGCCTTTTTTTAATTTTCAATATTTTTCTTACACCATCAATACCATATTTTGGACCATGAAAACTTTTTACAATTTTCTTTGGGAAATTTATATCTTCTAGTCTTAATCCTTTTACTGCCTTCATACCAAATATATTTCCTGCTATTCCAGACAGAATAGAAGGCATATTTCCTAATTCAAATATTTCAAGAGGATAGGCTATTTTTACTTTGTTGCCTTTAATTGAAAATACTTTAGCACCTAATTTTTTGATTAATTTTTCATTTAGTTTTTCTACTTTATCCCAGGTTCCAACACTTGACTCTAAAGCAACAGTATTTGCAGCTTTTTTCATAGAGATTTTATTGGGGGAAATCCTAAATAAACAAACCAAATCATTTTTTGGCTTATACTTTAAATCAATAAAATCAAATTCTTTCATGTTCACCTCTTTTTTAAAACATAACCTTTTTTTATGTCTTCAATAATATACCCTAATTTATTAATCTTTTTCCTTAATTCATCAGATTTTTTCCATTCTTTTTCTTTTCTGTATTTTTCTCTTTCTTCTGCTAGTTTTTTTATATTTGATAGAATTTTGATTTTTTCTTTTTTTAATAAACTTAAACCAAAAACCTCATCCATTTTTTTGATTGTTCTTAATTTTCCTTGAGCTTTTTCATCACGAACAAGATTCCACAAAACTTGTAAAGCTTTAGCAGTGTTAAAATCATCATCAATTGCATTTTCAAATTTTTCCAAATATTTTTTGTTTACTTTTTTATCATCTTTTATTTCAGAGATTATATTTTTTAACCTTTTGTAAGAATTTTCTGAATTTTCTAAAGCTTTTTCTGATAAGTCTATAAGTTTTCTGTATTGTGCTGAAATTATAAAATACCTTATTGCCTCTCCAGAGTATTTTTTTAGAATATCTTTGATAGTTTTAAAATTTCCAAGAGATTTTGACATCTTTGTTTTATTTATATTCAGGAATCCTGTGTGCATCCAATATTTTACAAGAGGTTTTTTTCCAGATATAGATTCCATTTGGGCAATTTCTGCTTCATGATGAGGAAATATCAAATCAGTTGCACCTCCATGAATATCATATTGAGGCCCAAATTCCTTCTCAGTAATTGCTGTATCTTCTATATGCCATCCAGGTCTTCCTTCACCAATTTCTTTTGCTTTCCATTTTGGCTCTCCAGTTTTAGAAAATTTCCAAAGACAGAAATCACCATGATTTTTCTTTTCTACATTCTCATCAATTCTAGAAACAGCATCATCTTTTTTCAAAACTTTTCTTCCCGAGAGTTTTCCATAATCTTTATCCTTACTTAAGTCAAAATACCATCCATCAGAAATCTTGTAAGCATATCCTTTTTTAATAAGTCTTTTCACTTGAGATTTTATTTCTTTTATATAATCTGTCGCTCTTGCGTATTTATTCACAGAATTAACATTCAAACTTTTCATGTCTTCTAAGAATGATTTTTCATAATTATTTTTTATTTTTTTCCAGTCAACTTTTTCTTTTATTGCTCTATTTATTATTTTATCATCTATATCTGTAATATTTTGTAAATAGAAAACTTTGTAACCTTTATATCTGAGGTATTTCACAATTATATCAAATTGTATGTATGTTTTTGCGTGTCCTAAATGTGAATCATTGTAGACTGTTGGACCACAAACAAAAAGTTTCACTTCCCTACCTTTAATTGGTTTAAAAACCTCTTTTTTCCTTGTTAAAGTATTATAAAGTTTTAATTGCATGAAATTACTAAGAAAAAATAATTTTTAAATCTAACTTGATTTCACTTTAAGGTCAACATTTATTGTTGTCCCATATTGAACCCTATCTTTTTCAACTTCAATTCCATACCTTACTGTACAAGGAGGGGCACTTTCTGGGATAAAAAATCTTACATGTTCAGGATCAGCCATAGAACTTCCTGGAGGAATTGTTATTGAACCTGTTCTTCCCACTTGAATCCAACTTTCAACTTCTGCTTCATTGAGATTGCATCTATCTCTTAAATCAGGATCATTTGCAAAAACTTCATATGTGAATTTTCCCTCTGTTATTTCAACATTTCTTATTGAAAATGCAAATCCTGGATTATCTTCATTTCCTTTTTTAATTGTTATCTGTCTTGTTGGAGGAAATACAATTAATTTTCTTGAATCATCTTCGGCAAATAACTTATTTATTTCATTCTTAAGTGCTTGGTCTATACTCTCAACACTTGATGTTGCACCTGAGAAAATTTGTTGTGTCAAATAAACTCCAAGGACAAGAGCAAGAACTGAAAGTACAATTATAACAACCATTCCAACACTTAGTTGCATTTGACCTTGTTTTTTAGAAATCATTTAAATTAAAGAATTTATTCCTATTTTAAAATAAGCTATTACCATTATCGTTATGAACAAAACAATGCTTATAACAATTCCTACAATACTTAGTTTTTTCCCCTTTTCTGATAAAGGTGTTTTTTGTTTTTTACTTTGAACTAAACCAATAATACCAAATATGAATCCTGCTAAAGGAGTAAAAAATGCAAGAACTATACTCATGATCCCAAACACATAGCTAATTTCACTAAAATTTTCCTCTTTTTTTGCCATTGTTAATTCTAATATTTTTTATTTTATAAATATTTCTAATTAAAAAAATTTTTAATACATAATAAACTTAAATATAAAATGGAATTTTTTCAACAAATAATTTTAGGGATTATTCAAGGGATTACTGAGTGGCTTCCAATAAGTTCCGAGGGAATGTTGCTTTTAATTACTTCAAATTTTTTTGGAGATATTAATCTTGATTTATTTTTAAGACAAGCTCTTTTTTTGCATCTTGGAACTTTTTTTGCAGCTTTAATTTATTTTAGAAGAGATGTTATGGATTTAATAAAAGGGGTAGCAAATTACAAAAGTTCTGATCCTGAGACTAAAAGAACTTTAAAATTTTTGTTTATTGCAACAATTATTTCCGGAATTTTTGGCTTGGCAATTTTAAATTTTATTGATTTAATCAAGATTGAAGAAATTCCTCTGGCAAGTGCTTCAGTAAATTATTTGATAGGTTTTCTTTTACTTATTACAGGAGCTTTGCAATTAAAGGCAAGCTCTGCTGGGTTTAGAAGAGAATATCATTTGAATAATACAGATAGTATTTTTCTTGGTTTTATGCAGGGATTGGCGGTTTTTCCAGGGCTTTCAAGAAGTGGATTAACTATTTCAAGTTTTTTATTTAGAAACATAGATGAGACAGTAGCATTAAGACTGAGTTTTATAATGAGTTTGCCAATTGTTTTACTTGCAAATATAATGTTAAATTTTAGAGATTTTGTTTTTATTAAAAGTATGTTTTTTGGTTTTATTTTATCTTTTATTTTTGGTTTTTTAACTATTCACTTGTTGATGGAATTTTCAAGAAAAGTTAAGTTTGGATATTTTGCAATTTTCTTCGGACTTTTGGCAATTTTAGCAGGGGTTATTAGTTCACTTTAAGTTTTTAGAGTTGCATTGTATGGTAAAGAAAACATTAGAAAATGGCTGAAAGAAATAAGTTTTTCAAATGAATATAAGAAACAAAGAGCAATAAGTTATCTAAATTAAATGGAATGGGAGGGATTCGAACCCCCGACACCGTGATCTTCAGTTTCACGTCATTTTATCTTTGCAAATATAATGAACACGTGCTCTCCCCCTGAGCTACCATTCCGTTTTTCTCAGGAGAATAGGATCTCGAGACATCCAAAAGATTAAATTATAGTGATTTTTTAAATGTTGTTAAAAATGTAAGTTAGGAATAGGCCACCTTCTGTGTTTCTTTGTTTCTTTTTCAAGACAAACAGAAACTGTTAACATTCCACTAAGCGGCTTTAAGCCTTGCACCAGTTAGGATGTTCGTTTCATCAAATCTTTCGTTTCTTAACTCCTCGCATGATTCATAGTTCAACGAAAACTGTGGCGTTTCTGTAACAGAGCCTTGCCTCACGACAATTCATTTTCATGAATAACCTTTAATATGGTGGGCGGACCTTCCTCAGAACTAAATTTTGATATTTAACAAAATTTACTTAATTAAAAGCTAAGTTCCGAAATTAACTACCCAACTTACAGAAATAAGTAAAATTAGGAGTTTTTAAGATTTACTCTCTTTCAAATAATTAAGCATTGTCTCTGCATCTGAAACTTCAAAAGGGTCTGTAGGGCAATTATCTTCAAATCCTGGTTCAATAAATATTTTTTCAATCACTCCATCATTTACAACCATTGAATATCTCCAACTTCTGTCTCCAAAACCCAAATCTTCTTTTTTTACAAGCATACCCATTTTTCTTGTAAATTCTCCATTTCCATCTGGAAGTAATTTGATTTTTTCAGATTCTTGATGTTTACCCCATTGGAACATTACAAAAGCGTCATTAACAGATAAACAATAAACTTCATCAACTCCTTCAGATTTTATATTGTCATAGAATTTTTCATAACCTGGTAAATGTATTGAAGAACAAGTTGGAGTAAAAGCACCTGGAAGTGCAAATACAACTATTCTTTTTCCCTTGAAAACATCATCTGAAGAAACATCTTTCCATGTAAAAGGATTATCTCCTTCAATAGACTCATCTCTAACTCTTGTCTTAAATACCACACTTGGAACTTTTTTTCCATCTATCATTTTTATCTATGAAAATAATAAAATTGACTTTAAAAAGTTTTTGTAGTTAGTTTTTTATAACAACTTTTTCTGAGAGTATTATGACTAAGGCACTAATTCATCATGCAGAAATTGGATTGAAAAAAGGAAATTTTTCATTTTTTGAGAAAAAGCTGGTTGAAAATATAAAAAAATCAGCTGAGAAAAATAATCTTAAATTAAATAATATTTCAAGAAATGAGAAGAGGATTTTGGCTGAGTTTGATGAAAAAGAAGAAAAAGTTTCAGAAATTTTAAAAAAAGTTTTTGGAATAAAAAATTTCTCTTTTGTTTCTGAACTTGAAAAAGATATTTCTAAACTTAAAAAAGAAGTTGAAAAAATCTTGAAGAAAATAAAAAAAGAAAAGATAAAAAAAATCGCTTTTAAAACAAAAAGAAGCGATAAAGCTTTTCCATTAACTTCTTTAGAAATTAACAAAGAACTTGGAGAAATTTCAAATAAACTTAAATTAAAAGTTGATTATACAAATTTTGAAGAAAAAATATTTACAGAAATAACATCAAGGAAAATTTTTATTTATACAAAAAAAATTCCGGGACTCGGAGGTTTGCCTGTAGGCACTTCTGGAAAAGTTCTTGTTTTGCTTTCAGGAGGGATTGATTCTCCTGTTGCTTCTTGGTTAATGATGAAAAGGGGTTGTAAGGTAGATTTTTTGCATTTTCATACTTTCAAGAATAATAAACAAGGATTTGATTCAAAAATAAAAATTTTAGTTAAAAAGTTAAATGAATATCAAAGAAGCTCAAAACTATATTTAGTTCCTTATTCAGTTTATGAAATTATGGCACAGGGAGAAGTTTTACAAAAATATGATTTAGTTTTATTCAAATATTTTATGTTAAAACTTGCAGAAAAGTTTGCAATTGAAAATAATTATGACGCAATTGTTCTTGGAGATAATTTAGGGCAAGTTGCAAGTCAGACAATTGAAAATTTAAGAGCCACTTCTTTTGGAATTTCAATTCCAATTTTTAGGCCTTTGTTAACTTATGATAAACAGGAAATAATTGATTTGTCAAAAAAGATTGGAACTTATGAGATGAGTATTGAAAAATATAAAGATTGTTGCAGTATTCTTTCAAGAAAACCTTCAACAAAAACAAAACTTGAATTTTTTAAGAAAGTTTTAGAAAAAATTAATGTTGATGAAATTGTTAATAAATCAATGAAAGAGCTTGAAGGATTTGAGATAAAATGAAAGTGAATATAAAATTCCCATTCATTCGTATTGTGAGGCAATCCAAATGAAAACAAAACTTTTATTTGTATGTATATTAAATTTGCAAAGAAGCCCAACAGCTGAAGATTTATTTAAAAATCATGAAAACTATGAAGCAAAATCGTGTGGAATTAATATTTCTGCAGTAAAAATAATCTCAAAACAGGCAGTAGAATGGGCAGATATAATTTTTTGTATGGAAGATATTCATAAAAATTTCATTCTTGAAAATTTTTCAGAAGCGCAAAACAAAAAAATAATAGTTTTTAATATTCCTGATGTTTACTACAGAGATGATCCTGAACTAGTTGTGATTTTAAGAGATAAATTAAAAAAATATTTGTAAAAATGAACTTTTCAGATTATGTAAATGATTTAGAAAAAAGAGGAATTATTTCAAGAAAACCTAATCCAGTTATTCCTTTTGTTTTAACTTTTATTTCTTTAGTGTTAGGAATTATTGTTTTTTATATAAATGTGGATAAAATTTGGAGTTATGCTTTCTTTTTTCTTGCAGGATTTAGTTTTGTGTTTGCAATTTTACATTTGATTGTTGTTAGGATTATTGAGAGAAAGAATTAAATATTTAACTTGAAAAATTATTTATGTATTATGAAAAATTATTATGTTCATAGAATATTTTCAACAATAGGTATTTTATTTGTTATTTTAGGAATCCTTGCCTATTACAATGGAATTATAAATTCAGGTTTAGTAGGAGTTCTTTGGTTTTCTTATACTGCTCTTTTCCTTATAGGTATAGGAATATTGACAAGAAATTCATATTTAATAGCAAGTCAGATAAACATTATACTAATTCCTTACATTGTCTGGAATATTGATTTTTTTTACATACTAATCACTTCAGAAAGCTTGTGGGGAATAACTAATTATTTTTTTACTTCACGACCTATTTTATCACAGATAATAACACTTCAACATCTTTTTATTATACCTGTATCGTTAATATCACTTTACTTTATTAAATTAAAACGAAATGATTTTTGGAAGTTAAGCTTTATTGAGATCATCATATTCTTTTTATTAATAAAAATAATAAATCCTGCAGAAAATATAAATTGTATATTTGAAAGTTGTTTACCTTTTCAAATAACTTTTATGCCTTATACTATTACATGGTTTTTATCATATATAACCATAATATTTTTAACAAATATTTTCTTAGTAAAATCAAGCCTATTTACTAAAAATGAAAAATCCTAAAATTGTAATTTATTCAATAATTGCTCTTGGTTTCCTTGTTCTGACTTTTTTAATTGACTGGATTTTTATAATCGGCGCTGTTGTTTTGATGTATTTGAATCAGAGAGAATTAATGAAGAATAGATAAACTTAAAATTATAAATAAATTATTTTTATTATGGCACTTTTAACTAAATCAAATTACCTTTTGGGATTGCAATGTTCTAAATTGCTTTGGGTTACTAAAAATCAAAAAGAAAGAATTCCTGAACCGGATGAAATAACTCTTGCTACATTCAATACAGGAAATATAGTTGGAATTCTTGCAACAAAAGTTTTTGGAGAAGGAATTGATTTGTCTGAATTAACTTTTAAGGTAAATATAGATAAGACAAAAGAATCTTTGAAATTAAGAAAACCTATTTTTGAAGCAGGTTTTATGGTAGATAATTTATTTTCAAGAGGAGATATTTTATTGCCTGTTGGAAAAGATGAATGGGATATAATTGAAGTAAAGAGTTCGACAGAAGTAAAAGATGTTAATATCCATGATGTTTCTTTTCAAAAATATGTATATGAAAAAGCAGGTTTAAAGATAAGACATTGCATTTTAATGCATATAAATAATCAATATGTTAAAAGTGGAAATATTGAACCTAATGAATTTTTTGTTCAAGCAGATATAACTGAACAAGTTGAAGAATTTTCAAAAGATATTAAAGACAGAATTGAAAATATGTTAAAGATAATCAATTCCAAAGAAGAGCCAAAAATTTCCATTGGATTGCACTGTTCTAAACCATATGATTGCCCTTTAATAGATGAATGTTGGAAAGATGTTCCAAAAGGAAGTGTATTTGAATTTTATAGAATGTTTAAATCAAAATGTTTTGATTTGCATAATAATGGAATTGTTTGTTTGAATGAAGTTCCAGAAGATATTAAATTAAATGATAAACAAAAAATCCAAAGAAGATTGGCTTTTGATGGTGGAAAACATATTGATAAATTAGCAATTAAAAACTTCTTAAATAAATTAGAGTATCCTATTTATTATTTAGATTTTGAAACTATTAATCCTGCAATTCCAAAATTTGATGGAATGAAACCTTATCAAAAAATACCTTTTCAATTTTCATTACATATCCAAGAAAAACCTAATGGAAAATTAAAACATATTTCTTTTTTAGCTGATGGGATAAGTGATCCAAGACCAAAATTTCTTCAATCTTTAAAAGATAATTTAGGAGAAAAAGGAAGTATTTTAGTTTATAATCAAGCTTTTGAAAAAGGAGTTTTAAATGAGTGTTCTATTTCATTTCCAGAGTTTAAAGAATGGTATGAAAAAAATATCTTACCAAGAATAAAAGATTTGTGGGATGTTTTCAAGGATTTTTCTTATTATGATCCTGCACAAAAAGGATCTACTTCGCTTAAATATGTTCTTCCTGTTTTAAGTGATTTAAGTTATGACGAAATGGATATTAAGAATGGGGCTTTAGCAAGTTTAGAATATGAAAGAGTTACTTATAAAAATGTTGGAGAAAAGGAAAGATTAAAAGTAAGAGAAGCATTGGAAGAATATTGTGAAATGGATACTATGGCAGAAGTTGAGATTGTTAATGGTTTGAAAGAGGTTTTGAACAAGCTGGATTTGAAATAACAGGGTTTGTAGAAAAGTGGGAACCTGCTATAAAAACACATAAATTTAATTTTCCTAAATCTGAATTAATTTAAAAAAATATAGAAGATATATCTAACGATGAAATTTCAAATTTAAAGAATGAATTTGGAGAAATTCATGGAATTATTGGAGGTCCTCCTTGTCAAGGATTTAGTACAATTGGAAAAAGGGATAAAAATGATCCTAGAAATTCTTTATTTAAAGAATTTGTAAGATTTATAAAAATAATACAACCAAGATTTTTTTTAATGGAAAATGTTAGAGGGTTACTTTCAACAAAAGATAATTTTAATCGTCCAATAATTGAAATTATAATTAATAAATTAGAAGGATTAGATTATAAGATAAATTTTAAATTATTGAGGGCTGCAAATTATGGAGTTCCACAACTTAGATATAGATTAGTAATTTTAGGATCAAAAGATAAAAAATTGAATTTTCCAGATACAACTCATGATGAATTTGGAAATAAACAAGAATGGGTTACTATCTTAGAAGCTATTGGAAATCTTCCAAAATTAGATAATGAAAATAAAGGAGAAGAAATCCTTGAAGTATCAATAAAACCTGTAACAAATTATCAGAAGTATCTTTCAGAAGATAATAACCTTCAAAGATTATTTAATCACCAAATAGATTCTCAAAGACAAATTGATCTAGAGAGAGGGAAATATATTCCTGAAGGGCGTTATTTAAGAACTACAAAAAGTGGATTAAATAACGATATATTTCCAGAAAAAAGATTATACATGAATGAAGGTTCATGCAAACAACAAAAATATTGTAGATTAGATAGATTTCTTCCAAGTATGACTGTTCTTACAGATTGGTATACTATGAGGCAGAAGATTCATCCCACTCAAAATAGGCCCTTTTTAGTTAGAGAAGTAGCAAGATTACAATCTTTTCCAGACAATTTTATATTTCTCGGAAAGATAAATGATAAATATAAACAAATAGGAAACGCTGTTCCTGTTTTATTAGCAAAAGTTTTGGCAGATAAAATAATGAAAGATTTATATCTTTTTCAAGAAAAAAGAATGGTCTGTGTATTAAATAATTAATTTTGTATGGAAAAAATAAAGATAAGTGTTCGGTGGCGGCATTTATCATTAATTATATACTTTCTAAACATTAAAAAATTAAAAAATAATTAAAAGAAAAGTTCTTTTACTCCCCAAGCCATTAAAATAATCCAAGCAAGTGTGTAAAGCCAATATTCTTTCCAAAGATTGCCTTTCTTAATCATTGCTTCATATTTCTTCATCAAAGGTCCAATTTCCTTAGCCAATCCAACCATTATCAGAAGACCTATAAATGCTGCTACAGCTAATACTTGGACAATAGTCATTTCTTGCAATAAATAGTAAAGTACAACTGCTGCCAAAATTAATGCAACTAAGCTAGTCAAATTTGGTTTAGAATAAACACTTTTAGCAAAATTCATCCAAGACATTGGACTCACTAATAAAGTAATCATTTTTATTGCTCCTAAAACAATCATAATTAAAGCAATAATTTCTACTGGTGTAAATACCATATCCTTTCTTAATTATAAATATTATATAAAACTATCTAAAAAATAAAATAAAAAATAAACTTCTTTAACCTATCTAGAATCTTCTCTGATTAAAATTTCTTCTAGGTGGTCTATCTTCCATTGG
>CEPZ01077182.1_pt1 | contig 13549 bp, 16 predicted proteins | sample 530461 | NCBI WGS metagenome assembly CEPZ01 (sample SAMEA2620106, study PRJEB7988) | marine metagenome | isolation source: saline water (ENVO:00002010), including | reverse complement strand
AAAAAAAATGGTTCAGTATTACGTAGGCTACTTAATTGGTTGAAAAGTGCACCAAATGAGACTATGAAAACGATTCCACTTTTAGTCATCGATGATGAAGCAGATTTGGCAAGTATTGATACAAGAGGGTCCTATCAAACTGAAGATGAGATTCTACCAGATGACTACGAATCTCCATCTGTAATCAATGGATTAATACGAGATCTTCTGAATAAATTTGACCGTAAGTGTTATATTGCATATACTGCAACACCCTTTGCAAATGTATTAATACCTTCTGACAATTATGATCCCAAATTGAGTAATGATTTATATCCACGTGATTTTATTGTTGACCTTCCAAAACCCCATGGATATTTTGGAGCCGAAGAATTATTCGGTAGTGCGAATGATACTTCTGAAGAGGGAGGAGGGATTGATGCTATAAGAATAATTAGTGAAAACGACTTAGATCATCTACAAGATTATGAAGTGCCCCACACTATGGAAAAAGCAATTCTTAGTTTTATATTGGCAGGAGCAATACGATCTTATAGGGAAAAAAAAGATTTTCCTGCTACAATGCTTATCCACATTAATCTTAGGATCCTAGATCAACTACAACTTAGTAATGCAGTTGATATAAAGTTTACTGAACTCAGAGATGAATGGAGATACGTTAGAAACGGAGAGATCTATGATCAGTTATTTAATATATGGGAGGAAGATTTCAAACATAAAATAAATACTCAATACCATGAGGGTGAAATAATTTTTGAAAACTTGAAAAATCATATAAGCACTTTTTTTGAATCTGTTCAGGTAAGAACCATCAACAGTGCATCCGGAGAAGTATTAGATTATGAGTCTGAACCCAATTTAAAAACAATCGCAATCGGAGGGAATAAACTCTCTAGGGGGCTTACTCTTGAAGGATTATTAATAAGTTTTTTTGCTAGGAGAAGCATCCAATATGACACATTATTACAAATGGGACGATGGTTTGGATTTCGTGAAGGTTATGAAGATTTAACAAGGATATATACTACTTCAGAGCTTACACGATGGTTTAGTGATTTAGCCGATGTAGAGCAGAGTTTACGTGAGGATATGCGAATATATAAGGAGCTACATCTTTCTCCTCTAGAAGTTGGAATGCGAGTTAAAGCCCATCCAATTATGAAGGTTACAGGCCCCTCTAAGCGTCGATTTGCCCAAGAAAATATAGTATCTAAAAGTTATAGTGGTCTGTCTTCTCAAACAATCCTGTTTCCATTTGGTAATCCTGAACTTCTTGCTTCCCAAGCAGAGCATAATTATGCAGTTGTCAAAGAATTTATATCTCAGTTTGGGGATTGTGAATTTGATAAAAATCGTCCAATATGGTATGGGATCTCAGCAGAAAAAATAATTGATTTTTTAGGGAAGTTTAATGTTGTTCAGAATTCTCATAGATTCTCTTCAGAATTAATGATCCCTTACATAAGAGAATCAAATGAAAGTGGAGAGTTAGTGAAATGGAATGTAGCAATTTGTAGTAGGGGGTCTTTTAGTGAAGAAATGGGTGATGTTGACTGGGGATTAAAAAATATAAAAATAAATCAAATTAATCGTAGTAGAATATTAGAAACTGATACTGTCAAAGCAATTGTAAGCCCAGGTGATGAAACAATGGGATTATCTCTGGAAGAACTAAATAATGTGAATGAATATTCTAGGGAAAAGAATATAAGTAAGAATAGGGCAGCAAGACAAATTAGGTCACCATCAGAGGGACTAATATTATTATATCCCATAAGTAAATACTCAGGACCTAATAAGGAAGGTAATCGGCGTCCATTATATAAAAACACTCAAGATCATTACGCAAAAAATCTTATAGGTGTAGCTATTTCCTTTCCATATTCAAATCAAACTCAACCCACTCAAAGATATGTTGTGGGCACCTTACCTTGGAGGCAAGAAGAAGATGATCTTTAATGAAGAGATATGGAAAAAGGTAGAATATGAATCTCCTAAGGGAGAGAGAATTTCTGCAATATTAGTTTCCCCTGAGGCATCAAAAAGATTATATGCCGGTTTTGATTCAAATAAAAAGAGACACTTCCTTATATTGTTGAATGGAAATGATGAATCTTATCAGGATTTACAAAGCAGAGGATTTTCAGTTGTTACAAGAGAATTGATTATAAAGAATTCTGTAGCGAAAAGGTATGTTGATATAATCTGTAATGATAATGCTGGGCATATTATTTTTGATGTTATGGGTAGTGAAATTGCAGAAAAATTGGATAAGGGTTATAACATGGGGGAAGTTATTAAGAGTGTTATTGATAAATGGCGTAATTTTTGGGGCAAACCTTTAAATGAATTTTTGTCACATAATAAAATAATTGGACTTTTTGCAGAACTATGGTTTTTGGGTCACTGGTTATTACCTAATTTAAATAAGCTTGAAGCTATAAATAGGTGGCGTGGTCCACTATTGAGTAGGCATGATTTTGAGTGGCTTGGTAAATCTGTAGAAGTAAAATCAACTACCAACGTCCGAAGTAGAATACATAAGATTCATGGAATCGATCAATTGTCTCCTCCGGAAAATGGAGAACTTTTCCTATTCAGCTTACGCCTTCGAGAAGAACAGGGAGGAGATAAAACTCTCCCAGATATTATAGCTTTATGCAGGGGATTATTGAAAGAAGATATAGATGCACTTTCAAAATTTGAAAATATGTTGTCAATTGCAGGATATTCTCCTATTCATGATGAAGAGTATTTGAAATTTAGATTTAGGATAGTTGATGAAAAACTGTATGATGTTACAGATGAATTTCCACGCTTGATAAATGAATCTTTTATTAACGGGGTTCCTTCAGGGGTTGGCACCATAGAATATTTTATTAACTTAGATGGTTATGATAATTTATGTGTTGCAAATTCACCCCGCAATAGTTTAGACTTTTTAGGTTAAAAATTCATCAACTCAACCAACGAACACTCAAACAACTTATCCAACCCATACTCCCCAATCAACCTATTACTCATATCCGTAACATTCTCCCCAACCCTCCCCGTCCTAAGAATTATAGCAAACAACTCCGCATCACTCAACACTTCCGGCCCATACTTCAAAAACCTCTCCCTCGGCCTATTCCCCTCCGGCATCTCTTTTATTCTCATAACATATAGCGCATTATATATATTATAAAACTTATTTATATTAATGAGAGTTAGGATAATAGCGATCTACAAAAAAGAAGAGGAAATAAAGAAGATAATAGATAAAATAAAGAATTACTCTTTTAAGGATTTTTCTAGAACTTACCATTTTGATTTTTCCATACTTAAGAAATCAACAGATGAAAATTTATTAGAGGAAACTTTCCCAAGATTTGAATTAATAAAAACCGTAGAATTAAGAGAAAACAATAAAGGTCAAAGGCATTATAGCTTTAATTACGAGCTTACAGATAAAACTCTTGTTATAATCTCTCTAGCCTTAGACAAAATTCCTCCATTGATAATTAATGGGATGCACAAAAAAGTAAATTACAAGAGATTCGAAAAAAGTTTAAGAAAAAACTATAGCAATAAGTTTGTATAATAATCAGGCCAGATTCATTAAAGGAACAGATATCCTAGACTCACTTTCTTCAAAAGATAGAATTAATCCTATGAACAAACATCCTCCCCTTATAGATGTCGTAATCTTTACATTTTCCAGCTCCTCCAAATTATTAGGATCAATATTGTATTCCGGCAGAATCTCAGAAGCATTTAATATCTGAATCCCAACAATTTTACCCTTACCAGTCAGACTAAATATAAAATTTCCAAGCCCAAAATTTTCCCTTATATTCTCATTTTCTTCCTTACAAGAAACTATTAAACTATCATCTAAATCGCTATAGGAAAAACTACATTCCTTCACTGATTCAGTCATTTGATTCATCATAATATAAGACAATAGATTACTATGTTTATATATTTTTGGTGCGGTGAGTAACTCTCCCTCGGCCTATTCCCCTCCGGCATCTCTTTTATTCTCATGAATATACTAACCCTATCATATTATAAAACCTATTTATAGAGATGAATGTTACCAATAGCCAAGAAATCAGAAAAATTTATAAACCAGCAATTATTAATACAATTAGCAGTCTTCAGACTGTGACGATATTCCCCGGCGATCCTTGTGGTTGCTGAACATCTTATTCTTCTGGAGGATTTTATTAAGTCCCTTAAGGAGGAATTAGATCATGCAATTCAATCAAGAAATAAATGGGTTCATGGTCTTGAAGATGGAAATGTCGCGATTCCTGATAAAGAGGTTGGAGGAGAAAATGAATGAAAAAGATAAAAAATTAATTGTTTTTGAAAATAAAAAAATAAGAAGGATTTGGTATAATGATGAATGGTTTTATTCTATTGTTGATATTGTTGGAGTTCTAACTGATAGTAGTATTCCTAAGAGATATTGGTCTGATTTAAAAATTAAACTTAAGCAAGAAGGTTCTCAGTTGTACGATAAAATCGTACAACTGAAATTGAAATCCGGAGATAATAAGGAATATGAAACAGATTGTGCAAATAAAGAAGTAATATTCAGAATCATTCAATCTGTTCCTTCAAGAAAAGCAGAACCATTTAAATTATGGCTTGCAAAGGTTGGAAGTGAAAGAATTGAAGAAATAGAAAATCCTGAACTCGCACAGGAAAGAATGAAAGCTATTTATGATAAAAAAGGATATTCTAAGGTCTGGATTGATAGAAGATTAAGGGGAATTGCAGTAAGACAAGATTTAACAAATGAATGGGAAAAAAGAGGTGTTGAAGAACAAAGTGATTTTGCAATCTTAACCGCAGAAATTTCTAAAGCAAGTTTTGGAATGACTCCTAAAGAATATAAAGAGTTAAAAGGATTGGATAAGGAAAACTTGAGAGATCATATGACTGACTTAGAATTAATTTTCAATATGCTTGGAGAAGCATCAACAGCAGAGATTGAAAGAGCCCAAAACCCAGAAGAATTTAAAGAACACGTCCAAATTTCTAGAAAAGGAGGAGGTATTGCAAAAAATGCAATGGAAGAATTAGAAGAAGAAACAGGTGAGAGTATTATTAGTGAAGAGAATTACTTGGATGAAGAGGAGAGAAAGGTTAGAGAGAAAAAGAGGAAAAAGAGAAAGAGGATGGTTGTGGAGGTAGAGGGATGATGAGTAAGTTGAAGATGAGTGAAATCTGTAAAACTTGTCGAAAAGAATTAGTTTCTTAGATAGATGACGCTGTAGACGAAAATTGGAATTCATATGGGATTTATTTTATGGATATAATTGGAACTATTCACGACGAAACTTCTAAGGAAAACTAACTCCACCTCCCATCTTAACCCCAAACATTTAAATACCATTGTCTCATAAATAAACCACATGGTTCAAAAAATAGACAGTTTACATTTAGAAGTAATCTTAATCCTAATTAGAAATAAAATCCATCTAAGAGAAATAGCTCGGATTTTAGGAGAATCTCATTCAACAATATTAAGGAAACTTAACGAACTAATAAAAAGAAACATCATCGAAACAGAACCGCAAGGTAAAAATAAACTATACTCTCTAAAAAACAATTTAATGGCCAAATCAACTATTTACATGGCCGAGAACTATAAACTCACCAAATTACTCAAAGAATACCCTAAATTATCAATCATCCTAGATGAAGTATCAAAAAAAACCGATGATAAATTAATTATCCTATTTGGAAGTTATGCCAAATTTTCTGCAAATAATAATAGCGACATCGATATCTTCATAGAAACCGGAAGTAGAAAAGTAAAAGATACTATAAAAGAAATAAATAGCAAACTAAGTGTTAAGATAGGCCCATTCGACAAAGATTCTTTTCTCATCAAAGAAATAATAAAAAATCATGTAATACTAAGGGGAGTGGAAGAATTTTATGAAAGAACTAAACTTTTTGGCTAGATTAGAGAAAGAAGGAAAGCTAAAATTAGTTGAACCTTCAGAAGAAATCAAAAACTCCTATTTAGAAAAAGCTGATAATAGTCTAAAATCCGCTAAAATATTACTTCAAAACAATTTGTACGAAAATTCTATTTCAATGTCTTATTATACAATGTACAACTCCCTTACTGCATTACTATATAAGGTAGGAATCAAATGCGAGAATCATACCTCTTCAATTCTATTGTTAAAATTATTATTCGTAGAGGAAGATTTATCTAAAATAATTCTTTCTGCAAAAGAAGAAAGAATAGACAAACAATATTATGTTACCGATAAGGATAATTTCCAACTTAACAAAGAATCTACGGAAGAGATGGTGAAGGGTGCAGAAGATTTTCTAGTTGAATTAAAATTAATAATCGAAAAAACTGGAACTAATGAAACTAACAATTATAGGGAAAAATTCTCAGAACTTATTAGATCCGGACGGAAAAAAAGTAAATTCATCAGTGATTAATACACTCAACAAACTTTAAATACCCTCATATTTCCCAATATTTATGGAATCAGATTTAATTCCTTTTCAAATGTATGCCTCGGGAGAGATAGTCGAAACTAACAAGGAAAACTTAGATAGATTAATAGCCGAAGCGGGCGATCTAATTGGAATAGCCCCTCCAGAACCAACCTATAGTATTTCTTATTTTACAGATAAAGAATCTAAGACTGAACAAATAGAGGCTACATACTCTCCAAGATTAAATGAATTCTCATCAAAAACAGAACAACACGAAGCAGTATTATTCCATGAATCCGTTCACTATCTAATGCACCATAGGGGATTATTGTTAGGACCTTTTATTCCCAAAGCAAATTTATACGACCAATTAGTAGATGAAACAGTTGCAGAAAACGCTACTTCCGTTAGATATGGTTATTTTGAACATCTACATCAGGAGGATCCCTTGGAAGGATATAGAAATATATGCAGATTCAGTTCTGAAATAAAAAATATTCCTCATCTATCAGAACTTCAAGAATCAATAGTCTCAAAAATTAATGAGATGAATCTTAAGTCTTTTAAACTAGTTAGTAAACATAGGAAAGTCGAAGATAGTTTTCTATCTCATAGGGACCCATCAACAATTAGGTCAGAAGTTATAACTTTCCAAAGGGGATTATCTGATAATGATAAGAGGGTCTATTTACCAGATGCTATTCCTCAACTAGCCGGTTGGAACGCCACAAGAATAAAAAACTCAGGTGTTTCTCCAAAAGAATTAGTTGGTTGGATAGATGATGCTGTCAAACAAAAATGGCCTTCATATGGAATATATTTTAATGATATAATCGGAGAAATTCATGATCGAACTCCTAATGCTAACTAACTCTCCCCTCGACATCTTCCTATTCCCATCAACTCCCCTTCCCCCTCGACATCTTCCTATTCCCATCAACTCCCCCGCCCCCTCGACATCTTCCCCACCACCATTCACCTTACCTAAAATTCCCAACCCTTAACTTCCTCGTCCACCACTCATTTTAGCCACCGCCATCGCCGCCTTCACATAACCATTAAACTGCTTCAAATTCTTAACTTCCAAAAGTTTACGCACAAACATCTTAGGCCGAAAATAATATTCCCGATAAGCCCTCTGTTGCATCTCCATCATCAAATCAAACTTACTATCTTGATACTCAAACAACGGTTTATCAAACGCATTATAATCCTCCCAATTCTCTGAGAAAACAACTCCATCGCGTTTAATAGTATCAAACAAAGGACTTCCAGGAACTGGAGTATAAATCTGAAACTGCGCAACACTCAAATCCAATTCCTTAGCAAACTTAATCGTCTCTAACATCTCCTTCCTTCCCTCTCCCTCATTCCCAAACATAAAAAAACCTTCAGTAAGAAGGCCAGCCTGCTTACTCCATCTAACTGCCCGACGAATATGATCCAACGTCTCCCCTTTCCTCATCTTCTTCAAAATCCTCTCACTCCCAGTCTCAACCCCATAAGCCACAAGATAAAACCCTGCCCTCTTCATATGCTTCAACATCGGCAACGAAACCCGATCCGCCCTAATCCCATTCCCCGTCTTCAACTCCAAATCATAATTCCTCTCAATCAACCCATCACAAATCTCCTTAACCCTCTTCGGCAAAAACGTAAAATTATCATCCACAATATTTATCTCCTTAACCCCATACTCCTTAACCAAATGATCAATCTCCGCCAACACATTCTCCGGACTCCTAGCTCTAAACTGCTTCCCCTGAGTCCTAAAATTACTACAAAACGTACACGAGTAAGGACAACCCCTAGAAGTCATCATAATCGCATAAGGATACCTTCTAACTCCAGGAGTCCAATACTTATCTTGGGGCAATAAATCACGAGCCGGAAAAGCCAACGTATCCAAATCCTTAATCAAAGGCCGCGAAGCATTCACAACTATTTTACCATTCCCATCACGAAACGAAATCCCCAAAATATCTTTGTCCTCAACTTCTCTAGCCAATTCAAGCATCGTCTCCTCTGCCTCACTCACAACACAATAATCAATCTGCTTACACTCTTCCAACGTTCTAGCAGGCTCCATAGTCGGATGTGGCCCCCCAACAACAACCTTCGCATCCGGCAACACCTCCTTACTTATCTTAGCCAAATCATAACACAACATAATCGTATTAGTAGTCCCAGCCATCGCAACCATATCCGCCCCACTCTCCGCAATCAACTTCCTCTCCATCTTCTCATCCGACCTCAACGCTGCAAGGTCCAAAATCTCAACCTCAACATTATTATCCCTCAAATATCCTGCAATATACGCCATCCCCATCGGAGGCGCAACCATAGTCGCTTCCTCACTAACATAACTATACACCCTCAAATAATTCGGAGCTATCAATAATACTTTCATCCTATTTTCATACCAATTTTAGTAAGCTGGAGAGTTAACAATTGTTTATAAGTATTATGGAGATAAAGTTATTTCCTTTGATCCTCAAAATATTTATCAATATTAATATAAATCTTTTCCCAACGTTTCTCCGTATCTTCAGGTGAACAATGATAAAGCTCTGAAGTCAACTTATGTGCTAACTGGCTCTCTTTAATTCTAAAATCAGGATCATCTTGGATAACTGTAGGAAAAGGAACACTTTCATTTGCCTCAGCAATTGGTGCTTGATCTGTATCAACCAAGTTTTGAAGGGCAATAGTTCCAGCCCCATTAAATACCCCCAAAAAATAAATATCGTCAAAAGAAATATATCCAGCCTCAGCAGCTTGAAGGTGATGGTCCTTTCGTTCTAAAGCATTAGCTAACCATTTCCTACCTAATTCATTAAGTTTACCTTTAATCTCCGGATGCATAATAAATGATTCTAATAACTATTTATAAATCTATGGTCCGCTCACAACAACCTCTGCGCATAATACAATCCATAAGCCCTTAAAGCACGTTCTTTCAAATACCAAAACCCTTTCTCATCAACCCGAATAAACTCCTTCAACTCCAAGTAAGCCTTCTCAAGCCATTCATCATCCCCGCTAGATTTATACTTCAACAAATAATAAATCGGAAGAATTAGCCTCAACCCCACATCCTTCCACTGAAACAACGGCCTTAAATACAACTCCTTCTCCGAGCGAAGAACATTCACATAACCAAGATTCAAAACATACTGCGCGGGAAAAAAATTAAACCCAATCTTCTCTTTCAAAAATGGAGCAAAGTAAGTATAAGGCAACTTCCCATTAATAGCATCACCAACATTATCCAACCCAGTCATCCTCTCAACATAATACTCAAAAACAACCAAAATATCTCTAAGTGCCTCATCCCACAACTTCTCAACATCCATATTAAAATCCGGCTTCAACTTAAACTCAGTAGCAATCTTAACCTTACTAACGAGACCCGGAATCTTTTTTCTAAGCTCAGGAAAACTATAATCAAATATCTCTTCAAATCTCATAGCCCTCTCTCTAGACGTGGCCTCAAACTTCTTCTCCGAAATCAACAACGCCTCACAAATCGACATATAACTTTTATAACTCCAAAAAATCCGAACCCTCTCACTATCCTCATTATACTCTCCTTGCAAACCCAACAACATCGTATGCAATTTATTAAACATATTTCTCAACCCATCCGAATCCGGCAAACTCTCCCTCTTAATCTCATTCATCTTATCAAGAATCAACTCATCCCCATAAATCACCTGACTCCCGTACTTCAACTCATAATATCTCTGAATATTCATCAACTCATCCAACTTACCCATCGGCAAACATCTAACATCCACATGAAAATGTTTCTTAACATCATAACTATCATTAGGAAAATAAGCAATCTCCAATCCCCCCATCCCAATTTCCTTACTCGCATTCATAGACATTTCATCAAGCTCTTCCTCACTCATCTTCTCTTTAGTAACCACATACAAATCAAAATCATTAAACGGCACAGGCTTCCCATCAACAAAATAAACACTCCCCTCTCCCTTCCCAAACCCCCCAAACAAAACCACACTCACCGGATCACAATCCTTCACAAAACTCTTAACTATCTTATCCAAATACTCCCTCTTAATATATTCATCAACCTCACCCCCATACGCAGTATATTTTCCCATAATAAACCAGAACTATCTCCATTTAAAAATATTTATCTAATCTAACTCTAATATGTCTACAACTCTATTATAGGTGTTAACTACTTGTTCATGCCCATAACTTAGAAGTTGAATGTATTCTTGAGTTGTATCTACCCCTACTTTTTCAAATGGTGGGTATTTCTTATCTTGCCTTGCAAAAGTCTTAGAAGCACCATCCATAAAAGACGCAAAATCTGGAGCTGCAGGAAATCTTTCTAAGAAACCTTCATCATCAAGAATTGGACATCTTCGATATAAATCCTCCAACTCTTCATCAATACTACTCATCTTCTTCCAAATCAACCCGATCCTGCGTATACTTCTTCCCCTCTTTCAACGCAATATAAGCCTTCTCCAACTCCACCCCAATATCCGCCGCATGATCCAGCATACTAACCAAATCCTCTTTCAATATCGCCGTATAAACCTCTAACGGATGATCTCCTCTAATTATAACCCTCACTTTATTCTCCTTAATATCACAAAACGCCGCCTCAATTTTCCCCAACTCCTCATTAACCCTAATCAAAAAATACCCCTTCGGATCCAACCTCCAAGGCCTCTCAATCCCACTAGCATCAATCTCCCTCGGCTTCTCCATAGTAATCTCTTTATACCCTTCCTTATCATACCTCCCAATACTCTTACTCTCAGTCCCTTCAGAACTATCATCAGAATCATTTTCTACATTAGTCTCTTCTTCCATATTTAAAAATCTCTTCATTACTATTTAAGTTTATATATCTCTAACTCTATTAATAATCATGACATACTACATAATAATCAGAGGCCCTTTGGGATCTGGAAAATCAACCATAGCAGAGAAGTTATCAAAAATTCTAAATGCACAATACATACAAATTGATAGAATAATCGATAACACAGATCTAGAAAAAGACAAGGAAGAAGGATATATCTCTCAAAAGAGTTTCTTAAAAGCAAATAAAATAATAATCCCAAAAATAAAAGAATTCTTAAGGAATGGACAAATAGTTATCCTAGATGGTAATTTCTACTGGAAATCTCAAATTGATGATCTAATAAAAAAACTAAAATATAACCATTATATATTCACACTCAAAGCTCCACTGAAAGTTTGTATAGAAAGAGATAGTAAGAGAAATAAAACCCATGGAAAAGACGCAGCAAAAGTAGTTTACAAAAAATCTACTGAATTTGATTACGGAATAAATATAGATGTTACCAAGGAACTAAAAGACTCAATTAAAGATATAATCTCTAACCTACCTTAAATCACCAATATCTATATAAACATTTTCTCATCCCTACTAAAAAGAAAATGACCAAACTCTTATTAATCCAACCAAATTATAGATTAGTATATTCTTACGCAGGAAGCGAAACCGCAACTCCAATCTATCCTCCCTTAGGATTAGCTTACATAGCTGCAGTAGTAAGAGAAAAAAACTTTGACGTAAAAATTCTAGAAGCCAACGCCCATAATCTAACCTACGAACAAATCCAACAGGAAATCAAAAACTACAATCCCGATTATATAGCCTTAACAGCGGCCTCAAGCATGATGGACGAAGTAAAAAAACTATCAAAAATGTTCCCAGAAAAAGCGAAGGTAATCTTGGGAGGAATCCATGCAACCTCAGTACCTAATGAAGTCATGGAAGAATATCAAGAAATAGACTTTCTAATAAGAAGAGAAGGAGAAGAAGCCATTGTAGAACTTTTAGAAAATAAACCCTTAGAAAAAATCGACGGACTATCATATAGAAAAAACAACAAAATATTCCATAACAAAGATTCAATGTTCATAGAAGACCTTGACTCACTACCCTTACCTGCTCGTGACTTATTACCAATGGAAAAATACTTCAGCTTCGAAGCACGAGCCTCTCCAATAGACTACATAGTCAGTGGACGTGGTTGCCCATACCGATGCACTTTCTGCGCCGACTTCATAACCTCCGGAAGAAAACTACGAATAAGATCTGCCGAAAGCCTAATTAAAGAAATACAATATTTAGTCGACAATTACGGAACAAAAGAAATAGATTTCCAAGATGACAACTTCACCTTCTACGCCGATCGTGTTTTCGAGTTCTGCGATCTAATGATCAAAACTGGTTTAAACAAAAAAGTTATCTGGAAAGTTGCAAATGGAGTAAGATGCGACAAACTAACCTTGCCTATGTTAAAGAAAATGAAAAAAGCTGGATGTTACATGCTATCCTTAGGAATTGAATCAGGAAACCAAGAAATTTTAGATAAAATGCGAAAAGCAGAAAAACTCATTGACATAAAAAACGCAGCAAAATGGTGCAATCAAGTTGGAATCGAATCCAGAGGTTTATTCATTTTCGGAAACCTAGGAGAAAACAGAAAAACAATGGAAGACACAATAAACTTCGCAAAATCATTACCATTAGGAACCGCAACTTTCCATATCTGCATCCCAATGCCCGGAACAGAATACTACAATATAATTAAAAAAGAAGGCAAGTTCCTAGATGTAGGCTGGGAAGGCTACACCGCTTACTCCGACGGAGCCTTCATCCACAAAGACGTCAACCCCAAACTAATGAGTAAGATGCAAAAAAAAGCATACCGAAAATTCTACATCCGACCATCTTTTGTAATGAGAAGATTTCTAAGAATAAGAACTATAAAAGACGTCCAACTTATTGCAAAAGGCGGAATGCAAGTTTTAAATTTCGCGACGCATTAAAATCATTTCTCAAAAATAATCCTCAACCTTCAACTTAAACTCCATCCAAAATATCCAAAAAAACAACAAAGCAGTATCAATCCCAATCAACCAAACACTAGAACTCCCTGGAAGCAAACTAATTAAACTCAACCCATACCAAACCTCAGAAAACGGATAAAAAAGCGGAGCCCCCTCTCTCAACACTGAATCCAAAATAATATGAATCAACGTCATCCCTGAAAATATAAATGCT
>CEPZ01049477.1_pt1 | contig 13555 bp, 18 predicted proteins | sample 530461 | NCBI WGS metagenome assembly CEPZ01 (sample SAMEA2620106, study PRJEB7988) | marine metagenome | isolation source: saline water (ENVO:00002010), including | reverse complement strand
AACCGCGCTCCTGCTTGATTATTGGAACATCCAAATTCTTTGCATGAACTTCAAGTTGCTCAATTGCTGCAGCACGGAAAGTGTCGCCAGCAGCCATAACACAAGTTAAGCCAGCATCTTTGAGAAGTTTTGCGAATTTACCAATTGTCATTGTCTTTCCAGTTCCGTTAAATCCGAAGAACAGAATAACATACGGTTTATCGGTTTTGTCCTTGGCTTGCTGAATCACATCAATTGGTTCCTTGCTCAGGATTCCAGTAACAGACTTTTTCAAAGCATCGGTGATTATAGCTTCAACACTCTTTCGTGAAGATTCAGAGCCAAGAAGCTCTTGTTTGATATCAGAATTGATTTTTTCAGTAACCTCTTTTGCAACATCATTTTCAATTAATGCCAGCTCAAGATCCCAAAGAATTGAATCCATGTCTTTTTCTGATAGCTTTTTGTTGCGGAGTCTTTCTATTAAGGTTGCTTTCGGTGCTTCTTTTTTAGCTGGAGGTTCTGGTTCTTCTTTAGGTTCTTCCTCTTTCTTTTTCTTTTTGAACATGCGCTTAAAAAATCCTTCACCTTCTTTTTTCAAAACCTCTGTGTGCTTTTGTATTTCAGCTTCTGCTTCCTTCTCAGCTTCCTGGATTATCTGCATTTCAGAATCATCAAGTTCAACAACAGGTTCTTCTTCAGGTTCTGGGGTTTCTTCGATTGGTTCCTCAACTGGCTCTGGTTCAGGTTTTTCTTCCGGTTCTGGTTCTTCAACTTCTGGTTCAGGCTCAGGTTCTGGCTCTTTTTCAATTTCAGGTTCAGGAACTGGCCCTTCAGGGGTTTCTTCAGGGGTTTCTTCAGGGGTTTCCTCTGGCTCAGGTTCTTCAACTTCAGGCTCAGGTTCAGAAATTTCGTCTTCAACAGGCTCAACTGCTTCTGTTTCTTCAGGTTCTTCTTTAACTTCTTCAGGAGATTCTTCTTCTAAAATTTCTTCTTCAACAACTTCTGGCTCTGGCTCGTCAATCTTTCCAGAGACTGATGAAATCGCTTTCTTGAGCTTCTTTTTTAGATTCTCGAACATTGTAGTATCTTGGATAAAACTAGTTGGTTATAAATATTTTGGAACAGATTACTGTTTTGGTTCTTTTCGCACAGCCTGCACCATTTTCTGAATTTCAGGTTCAAGTATTCTCATCTGATCTTCCAGTGTTTTCATCTGTGTATTGAGCTTTTCAGAAGCATTCTGGAGGTTCTCAATCTGCTCGTCAATAGCTGTAAGCGCATCCTTGACAGGCTTTTTTAGAACAATATCAGAACCGACGCCGACTAGAACATTTTCAGCATCTTCAATTTTTGCTTTAAGGAACGTGTTTCCGCCAACTGGAACCAGAATTTCAGATTCCTTGGAACCGTCAATATTTTTCAAAACTTCGCGAGCAGTGGTCATGGTCTGAGCTGTCTGGTTTAACATTGACAGTTCTTTTACCAAGGCCTGTGCCTGCTGTTTGTAAAGATTATAAGTCATGTATTTTTGCTGGAATTCTTTTTCCTCAGCTGGGGTTGTTGGTTTCATTCTGCTTTTGGCTCCGTTGGAGTATCGAGAATTTCGTCTTCTGGAACAGCTTCTGGTTCTGCTTTAACTGCTTCTTCTGGAACAGGTGCTGGCTCTTCTGCTGGAGCAACTTCAGGTGCTGCTTCCTTAACAGCCTCAGGTGCTGGAGCTTCCTTCTTAGCAATAGGAGCAGCAGCTTTCTCAGCTTTAACAATTTCAATACCAGTTACTTCCATTTCACCGCGTTTCAGCTTGTGATTGGATCCCATAAGACAATAAACCTGCTCTCTTGCAGCATCTTCAGATTCTGCAGTAACAGTTTTTGCAAACGGATAAGTGTCCTGCCTGTAGAAGTAATTCCCTGAAACTTTGAAATTTTTACTAGTCATTTTAAACCTTATTTCTTGAGACTGACAAGAGACTTGCCATCTTCAGTAGTTTCTACTGAAACTCGGATTCTTGCAGGAGCTTTCTTCCTTCCCCTTTCCCACAAAAATTCATTTAATTCTTGATCAATAACTGCTTCCTGTTTTGTGTGCTTAAGCACAAATGCTCTTAGATAGTGGATAGCACGTCTGGTTTTGGTGTTTCTTGGTGTGCCAACTTTTAGCGGAACTGTAAAAACTCGTGCAGGGCCTTTCTTGACTTCTGTTTTAGGGTCTTTTTTTGTTAGAGGCTTACCAGCTTTCTTAGCCTCTGCCATTTTTTTGACCTGCTTCATTATGGATTCTTTCTTAGGCTTTTCCGTTTCTTCTTTCTTTTCTAGAGTAGGCTTTTCTTGAAGCTTAATAGATTTCTCTGGCTTCAAGACTTGTCCAGTATCAGATTTAGAGGTCTGGACATTGTCAACTACTTTCTCTTCTTTTTTTAAATCTTTATCAGCCATTTTATACCTTCAAATTTGAAGAGCGCCAGTATCGTCTCTGCGGATGAGATCGTACCTGCCTCTTGGTTTTCATTATAGCCCACAGTGGAACTATCCTGTTCTGCTTGGTTCTTTTACCAAGCCTTAGTTTGTAATTAAGGTGTTTTCTTGCTGTCATTTTTGTAACCTTCCACTATTGTGTGAGTATGATGTAATGGAAATATTTTTGCAGGGTCTTCGCCGCGAACACGCAATATCTCGCGCATTTCAGTTTCATATTCAGAAGTCGGCACTTCGCCTGCTCTAATAGACTTTATTTCGAAGAGTTTGTCTGTTAAATACTTTATGGTGGCGTGCGGAAAGCCGTTTAGTGGGCAGAAATACTGGATTTTGTGGCGATTTTCTAAACTCTGGATTTCCGGGTATTTCATTTTAGGAGTTTTGTCATCTCGCCTTCCTCCATCAGCGATTATTGGAAAATCTTTCCCATATTTCTCGCAGGTAGACTCCAGAACAGCATGATGAATGTAATTGATGCCAGGTCTGCCGTATCCTGCCTCAAGGCACATATCCACGCCTTTTTCAATCACTTCTCTCGGCATTTGCAGTATCTCATGCTCAAAACCAAGAGTTTTAGCAACTCCTTCAGCTACTTTAACGCAGTCTGGAACAACTCCAAAATTCGCTGTAACGCATTTGAATTCGTATCCAAGCAGTTTGAGCAAGTGAGCTACTAAAGTAGAATCCTTTCCACCTGAGTAGAGCAATATTGCCTTCATAAGATAATTGGGCTTTGTTTGAGTATATAGGAGTTTTGGTGCATTAAATAGACTTATAAACCACGGCTTCATAAGAGGTTTTGATGAATATAGATCAAAAACTCGCATACAATATGGGAATCGCTACTGCCCTTGGATGCACTGCAGGTGTACTTTACGGTGTTCTTCTGCACGGCAACATGGTAGTGGGGATCTCTGCAGGAATCGTTATCGGCATTGTTATAGCAATTGTAAAATCACACGTTTAAGCTGGTTGCGAGTATTAAGAAAGAACTTCTTTACAAGCATGAAGATTGCTATTGCTTTTTTTCACTGCGGAACTTGTCAGACAGACCCCGAATATTGATTTCCTTTCTGGTTTTCTGCTGTACAACAGCAAGGAAGCGCTTTAGCTGTTCCTTGTTAATTTTTCCTGGAACTTGCCCGCTCTGACTTGCTTGAATTAACATCATCCCGACCTGGTGCGCAAAAGTTGTTTTAGAAACTGTGTCGCGGTATTTCAGATTGTTCCATTGCTCCCATGCATCTGGAGTTAGGATTTGTCTTAAAACTGTTTCAATTTGATGTTTAGCAGAATTTTCCTGCTGAGCCATATGCTCTGCAGACTCCTGCTGTTGCTGGAGTTCTGCAAGCTTCTTCTGCCTAATTGATTCAAGTTCTGCGTCGTCCATTAGAATAAAGATTACTTTTTAGCTTTTGACTCTTCCTTTTTGTCAGGCTTTTTCTCTTCCTTAACAGCTTCAGGCTTCGCTTCTTTCTTTTCTGCTGGTGCTTCCTTTTTCTCTTCTTTCTTCTCTGGTTTCTTAGGTTTGTCCTGTTTTATTTTAGGTTTCTCAGTTTTCTGTTCTGGAAGTTTCTCAGCCATATTCTTAGCTTTTTCCTTAACCTGTTCTACTGCTTCTTCTTTTGTTTTTGGTTTTTTGAAAAGTGTGTAAGCAGTATTATCAAGAAGTTTCTGTCCTGCAGGTGCAATGATTCTGCCGGTTTTCATTTTCTTAATGTAGCCAGCTGACTCAAGCTGTTGAAGCAGTTTTCTAATTATAGATCCGCCAGCTTTTCTGTGCTTTCCAGGTTTTGCACCTCGGTTCTTTTTTCCACCGTATTCAGTGCGCAGTCTCTGGGTTCCAAGGTTGCCAGTCACATAAATCTTGCGAAGCATGGAAGCTCCTCTGTGGTACCAAAAGTCGTCGTCTTGAGGCGGTCGCTCTACATGAGCTCCGCTCTTGGCATAAACCATCCATTCTGGAGGTTTTATTTTTTCATCTTGTTTTAGTTCTTTTGCAACTGCATTGATAAGATCAGATGCAGGTACGTCGTATGCATTTACCATAGTTTTATTTCTCCTGCCGAAACAGTCGAAACCAATCCCCATTGGTGAAGAATTCATTAAAGAAGGTGTTTATAAGGGTTTTGATTTATTTCTTATAAGGCATCCGGATCACAGCCCCACACTTGGTGCAAGTAATAACAATATGAGACTGCTTCTTCTGGTTTAAACGGACAATGCAGTTCACTCCAGGTTTTAAAAAAGAGTCACACTTTTTACAATATTTCCTTTTAACGTCCTTTGGCATATGCACTCGAAACTTCATCCCAACATCCCGAGCGCGCTTAACAGCTTTCCGACCAGCTTCGGGAGAAACAGTTTCAGCATGTTTGAAAAGAGTTTTAATTCGTTCGCGAGCAAGCTCTTTCAAGCTCTGCTTTACTTTTCCTCGTTTTTGCTTTTTCATCCCATTCCGACCCAAGTCGGATTATCCTCATTAACAATCTTCAGGCACTTTCTGCAGTACCGCTTGTCATCGTACTTCCGGGAGCACTTTTTGTGAAGCTGAGCTTCGCATTTAGCGCAGACCACAAGCTCGGATTGTGGGATTTCAAGTTTACATTTTGCGCAAGTTGTCATAGTGGAATAGAATGCAGAAAACCTTATTAAACATTGCTGTAAGAAGAAACAATACTCATTATTGGGCCCGTTGTCTAGTCTGGTTATGTCGTCGCCTTCACATGGCGAATGTCCCCTGTTCAAATCAGGGCGGGCCCACCACTTAAATTTTAACAGATGTTTCTTAATTCTGAGAAAATTTAAAACAATAAAATTTACATATAAAAATTATAATGATTGCTGCCTTAATTCTTCAGCAGCATCTAGCAGATACTTTCTAACTTTATTTTCAGTCATACTTTTCCCAACCTTTTTGTAAACATTAATTATTTCTTGTACTGAAACTCCTGTGTTTGAAAGAGTTTTCTCACACAATTCTATTACTTCTTCATGGTTTTGTATAGCTTCAATGGTTTTCTTATCATATTCTCCTACGAAAAAATTTGGAAAATTAAAGAAGGGATATAAGAAAAAGAATGTGTAAACATACCACCTCCTCTTTTTACCATTCCAAGTAGAGTGTACATTTTTCCCCTACGATATTTTGCCACTGGGCAAAGCACAGTTGGGCAACCGTGCTTGTAAAATGAAAATAAGAAGTGAAGCATTACAATTGCAGTAGCAAGACCATGTCCACTGTACTTTGTCCTGTATTTTTCATTAGGCCCTTTTGTATAACCAACATAATGTAAAATTGTAGTGTTATTTTTTTTCTTAAGGTTAGCAAAGATTATTCTATCAGTATTAACACGTGGATTAAAAATCTTGTGCACGTTCATATTCCCGGTTTCTTTAAAATAAACAGGAGGAATTTCACCGGCAAATGAAGAATACTTATCACCAGGAGGCTCTGGATAAGTAAAGATTCTCAAATTTTTTAAAAGATTGTACAAGACATTCAACTCCTTTATTTATGACACACAATATAAACATAAGTATATTGTTAAAAAACATATAGATTATATTGGTTAAAAGGTTTTTGGAATAGTTGAAAAACTCAATGCAAATGAGTATCTTTTGTGAGATTGTCGGGGCGGGCCCACCACTTAAATTTTCTCAAGCATCCACTGGATTAAGGCCTGTGGTTGATATTTTGAAAAAATCCAGCCCATTACTGTGTGTGGGTGGGTGTAAGCATAAATAAGGTAAAGGGCAACCAGATTCAAAAAGGATTTTGGGTTGACCAGCTTGATAGCAGAATACCAGAATCTCTTAACAACATGGTAATCACTCCATTGATACAAGTAATAAATAATTGAATAATCTTCAAACCATTCTAAAGTATGAGTCTCTTTAAGATTAACAATAGCATCGCAGACAAAATGCAAAGCAAGGCCGATAAATGCATACATGAAAATTGGTCGGAACACTCCGGCAAGTAAAACTACTGCCATGAATTCATAAGAATGGAACAAATAAAGCGCGCCAGTATATCCTTCTGCAGTTGCGGTCCAATGCTTCACCATTTTATCAGGATTATACAAATTCCCGCTCACCATCTGATTGAACAAATGGTCAATGTCAACAAAAAGCCCGAAAAGCACCATTATCATAAGCTCTTTTGACCAAATTGGCATTCGCATTAAATAGAGCAGGAGACTTCCCAGTGCAAGATTGACAAATATGTGCTTAGACGAGTGCATTAAAAATCCCTTGAAACAGTCAGATTATAAAGTTATTGGGTGTGCAGAATTATATGAAAACTGCAACAATACTCTTTAGAAGAGGCCAGAAAGTAAAATACAGCAACATGAATAGAAGAAACAAGAGTACACAGCCGAATATGCCAACATTCAATCCGCTCGCAACACCGAGCGACTTTTCATCATCCATGATCCCCACTAATTTTGGTCATATTACTCATTATAATACTTTTCGCTCTGAAACCTGAAACCGTAACAAATATTAAGACAAGTTTTAAGAGGATAACGCATGGTACTGGACAAACTAGGCAGTGCACTTAGGGAAAGTTTGCGAAAAATAGCGAGAGCCGGGTATATTGATAAGGAGACCTTGGAGACAACTGTAAAGGATATTCAGCGCGCACTTCTAGCAGCGGATGTAAATGTTAAGCTGGTTTTCAAGATTTCAGAGAATATTAAGAAACGGGCATCAGATGAGAAACCAAAAACCGGACTTTCAAAGCGAGAGCATGTTGTGAATATTGTTTATGAAGAATTGATGAGTTCGCTAGCAGGCGAAGCTGGAGAACTTAAGCTAAAAGACAAGGGTAGGATAATGCTGGTTGGTCTTTTCGGAGCTGGAAAAACAACTACCTGTGCAAAATTGGGAAAATACCTGCACAAAAAAGGTTTGAAAGTTTCAATGATTTCCACAGATACCTGGAGACCGGCAGCTTACGAGCAATTAAAACAACTTGGTGCTGAGAATAATATTCCTGTTTTCGGTGGAGGAAAGGACCCTGTAAAAATCATTAAAGAGAATCTGGACAATGTCAAAGATGCTGATGTTGTAATAGTGGATTCTGCTGGAAGGGATGCGCTTACCCAAGATGCAGAGGGACGGAGCATTATTGACAAGGAACTGACAGAGGAACTGAAAAAGATTAATGATGCTTTCAAACCAGAAGAGAAACTACTTATTATGCCTGCAGATGTTGGTCAGAAAGCTGCAGATCAGGCAAGAGCTTTTAATGAAACAGTAGGCGTGACCGGCGTTATTCTAACAAAACTTGATTCAAGTGCAAAAGGCGGAGGAGCGCTCACGGCCTGCTCAACTCTCGGAGTGCCGATAAAATTCGTGGGAACTGGAGAGGGAGTTAGCGAATTTGATGAGTTCAATCCTACAAAATTCATTTCAAAACTTCTTGGAATGGGTGATCTGGAAACTCTGGTAAAGAAAACTCAGGAGATTTTTGATGAGGAAGACCAGGAGAAGGCAAAGGATTTTGTAAAAGGAAAATTCACATTAAAAGATCTTTACAAGCAAATTCAGAGTATGAAAAAGATGGGACCATTGAGCAAGGTTATGGAAATGCTGCCAATGGGCGTTGATATTCCTAAAGACCAAATGAATATGTCAGAAGACAGGATAAAGAGGTTCACCACAATTATGGACTCTATGACAAAAGAAGAGCTTGAGAATCCTGAAGTTCTGAGCGGACAAAGAGTCAAGAGAATTGCAAAGGGTGCAGGAGCTTCTGTAGAAGAAGTGAGAATGCTCCTAAAACAGTACAATATGACAAAGAAGATGATGAAGCAAATGGGCGGAAACAAGCGCGGAATGAATAAGATGATGAAGATGTTGAAGGGAAAAATACCAGGGATGTGAGTCTATCACAACACTTAAAAGTATAATAATTTTAACGAATTGCTATGGCAGAAGAAAAATCTTCTAAAGGGAAAAAAGACCTTGCAGGAAAAATTGAAAAAGATATTGGCCGGACTATTGAAAAAATAGCCGGAACAACAATTGGGAAAAAACTATCCAAAAAGAACAAGAGACCATATTATTATCTTGGGGTTCTTCTGATTGTAATTGTTGCAGCAATATTTGTTGTTGCGGTGATGGCCAGCCCAGGAGTTGAAATCGGGGACAAGGTTACACTTACTTATGTAGGAACTTTTGAAAACGGAACATTATTTGACAATAACACTATTGATTTCAGAGTCGGAGACAACACGCTTCTTCCTGGTTTTGAGTACGGAATTATAGGAATGAAACCTGGAGAGCAGAAAAACGTTATTGTAGAGCCAGAATACGGATACGGAGTCTGGAGCACAGATCTTCTGGAAGTAATGGAAGCTGAATACACTTTAAACAAGTATTTTGACTTGAGTATGGAAGTTGCTGAAGCACAAACAAAAGGAGAAATAAAAGTCGGAAACACTGTAACATTAAAGGATTACATGTGGATGATGAAGGTTACTGATATTGACAGAGAATTTGGGGAAGTGCGATTTGAGCACAAACCAACATTGAATTCAATTTATTATAACCCACTTCTTGTATGGTGGCCTGTAAGAATTATGGAAATTCAGGATTCAAAAATAATAGTCAGACACGAACCAAAAATTGGAAGTAGTATACGGAAGGGCACTGGACAAAAGGGTGTTGTGATCAATGCTGATGAGGAAAGTGTTGTTGTTGACTACAACCATGCAATGGCAGGGAAAACTCTAATCTTTGATGTGAAAATTCACGAAGTAGATTAAGCCTTTAAATCTTTCAAGGTTTGTACAGGATTGTCTGAGTTGAAAATATAAGATCCAGAGACTAGTATATTTGCACCAGCAGAGCAAACAAGTTTTGCAGTTTCGCTATTTATTCCGCCATCCACTTCAATATCACCTTTGTATGTGGTTCTGAGCTCTTTGATCTTTTCAGTAATGTCTATGAAGCCCTGACCAGCAAAACCTGGATTGACAGCCATCAAAAGTACAAGATCTGCCTTGTCAAGGAATGAGGAGGCCACATCAAGTGAAGTGTCTGGATTAAGAGCTATTCCTGCTTTTTTGCCAAGAGAATGAATTTTCTGTATTAGTTTGCCAGGTTCTGGAGTTGTTTCCAAGTGGAATTCTATTACATCTGCTCCGGCTTTTGCAAATGCTTCTACAAAATCTTCAGGATGTTCTATCATTAAGTGCGCGACAATTGGAAGTTTTGTTGCTTTTCGTATTGATTTGAGAACTGGAATTCCAATAGTCAGGTTCGGCACAAAGTGTCCGTCCATTACATCAAAGTGCCAGGAATCTGCCAGAGGCTCGAGAAGAGCCATCTGCTCCCCTAGTTTTGTAAAATCCGCTGACAATAGTGACGGAGATATCTTGGTTTTCATCAATGTAGAAGAGAGTTTAAGGGTTTTAATGCTTTTTGGAATTGGAAAACTTAGATAATTTTTAGGTTTTGAGTATCTTTTTCAGAATAAAAAGTAATTATTGTACTAGACTTATCTACAGATGATACTTTCCAGAATTCTGTCATTAACCACTTGCCAATAGCTTTTTCACTTTCTCCATGAATTTTTAATAGAATGTCATAATCTCCTGCAAGAGCATATACCTCATTAACTTCCTCATATTTAGCAAAGTTTTTAGTTGCTTCTAAAATGGCACCTTTGCCTGCTTTAACATCGATGGGGCCTTGTTTTACTTTTATTAATGAAAACGCTGTTGCACCAAGTCCAATCTTTTCTGCATCGATAATGGCCGCATATCCTTTAATAATTCCCATATTCTCCAACCGTTTTATCCGATTGACTATTGTTGTCTGAGGCTTTCCAAACTTCTTGCCTAGCTTTTTAGATGACTGCTTTGCATCTTTCTGAAGTTCGCGCAGTATTTCTTTGTCAAGAGGGTCGAGTTTCATAATAATCACCTATTTGGTTAATTTTACCTAAATACTAGGTAGTATATATAATTTTTTCATAAAATTAACCAAATAATGATAGAAGTATTAATTAAATTCAAAAATCTATAAAAACTGTGGAAATATAATAAATGCGGTTACCACACACCACACCTTTCCCGTCGGAAACTATTAAACCCTTAATAGGAAATAGGTCCCTGATACGGCGGGAATTAATTATAAATGATTTATCTCCAATTCATCTAAAATTAAATTGATTCTTCTGGATAGCGGTGAAACGGCTTTTTCATTTAAAGAATCCACCCATGTTTGTTTACATTTGCATGAAAGATCTGAAAGAACAGAAAGATCCAACGAGGTGTTGTAATCTTTCAATACTTTTTTTGTTATAACATGGGTACACTTGTCACAATTATGCGGAACCCTTTTTGGAAGAGGAAGATATCTAAACGGACTGACATAGATGTTATTTGTCATTTTTAGAATTTCTATGATGCTCCAGAGTCGTGCGGTTTGATAAACACCACGATTCCAAAGATAGTGAACAAGTGTGTAATCTTGAACTGTGCACGCTTCCAAATGTACTGAATCTGCCTTGAGTATATTCTGAGCATACTTGATTGTCTGAACTGCATCATCTATTGCCTCTTTTTCAGTGAGGAATGGGGGCTTTAGAAGAACATATGTTCGTAGGTTAAGAATTTCTGATACAACTTTTGCCTTGTCTTCAAACTGTTTCAGTGTAAAGCCTTTGTTAATGCAAAGATCGCGTACTTCATCATTAAGTGTTTCTAAACCGATAGCAACTCCCACTTTTTTCCCATTTAGTCTTTTTTTAATATCTGCTAAGTTTTCAGGGGTCACATACTCTAGACGAGTTTCAAATATAAATTGTTTAATATTGTCATTTTTGGCAATGATGTCAAGTATCTTATTTCTGGCTTCAAGTGGCAGTTCACGCTCATTCAAGAACGAGCCGTTATTGTAGAGACATAATGTTGGATAATATGAAAAATTATATTTAGAATACTCGTGAGAAAACTGCTTTACGAAAAGTTCAGGTTCAAATTTTTCCCAAAGTGCGTGCTCTGCAATATGTCCGCACATGGAGCATCCGCCAGAAGAGCGTGACCACGAGCAACCATTTGTCCTCAGAATAATAACAACACGCTCAGATGGTTTGTTTTCAAAAACATCGTTTCGTACTTCAGATAAACCTGCCTGTGACAAGTCGTAAATTTTTCTCGGAATTTGTACCCTTAGCTTTTTGATTATAGATACAACTCTGTTCTTTGCTTTGATATATTCAGCGTCTTTTAATGATGTCATTACTCCACCTTGATTTCATGGGTGTCCTTCCCAGTTAAAAAGATTATGCTTGACTCGGTTCGTTTCAAACCAGGAATTTCCCTTAGCTTATCACTGCAAACTGTCCCAATTTCTTTTTCATTCTTACCAGTTACACGCATAATTATATCAAACGCCCCTGTTACCATATGGGCTTCCCGAACTTCTGGTATTTTTTCAAGATTTTTTAAAATATTATAAATTGCTGGTTTTGTGCTTTTTTGGTCATATTGCTCAATAACTCCAAAAACAAAAGCAGAAGCAGGCTGACCAACTTTCTCAGCATCAACAGTTGCAACATATTTTGTAATTACTTTTTCTTTTTCCAGTCTTCTTACCCTATGATGGAGTGTTGTTTTTGGTATCCCAGTTTTCTTGCTGAGATCCCGTATTGGTTGGTGAGCATCTTTTTGCAGTTCTCTTAAGATTATTTTATCTTTTTCGTCTAATTTCATATGGAAGTCCTACTAAATAGGTAAAAAAAGTAGGACAAAGGAGTATATATAACTTATCCTTGAGGACTATGTCCCACTTTTAAGTCACCTTGTCATTAAAAATAGTCCAGGTGTCCCGCCCTCCCGAAAAGCTTATATACCGTGAAATACTCTCGTATAATTGGAAGGACTAAAATGATTAATGCATACATCCTTGGTCAGGTCAATCCTGACACAGAAAAAGCAACAGTAGACAGACTTAAGGAGATTTCTGGTGTTAAAGAAGCGCATGTTGTATTTGGAAAATTTGACATAGTTGCAAAACTAAGCGCAGAAAACCAGGAAATATTGAACAACACAATACTTGAACAAGTCCGACAAATTACTGATTTCACAAAAACTCAAACATTACTAGTAGCTGGAATGCAGCAAAATCCTGTTCAACCGGCTTTATAGCGGTTACCGTCTCGCAGTGGGCAACGCCTCAGGGGGAAACTCTTGTTGCTCACTGCGCACACCTTTTTTAAAGAATTAAAAGTTTGAATTCCACAAGGCTTATTAAAAGAAAACTAGGAACAGATTCTAATGAAGAATATCAAGGCTCATGTCACTATTCCAGGATTAACAGTAAAAGCAATTCTGGTTGGAAGTGCAGTAGCGCTCACATTTATGCTGGCAACTGGGCGAAATGTTCCAACAAATTTTCTAGTTGGTTTCGCAGCCCTTGTGTTCTTTGCGCAGTTCCTGAACATGATGCTTGGAATGAATCCGCTTGGAATGATAATCGGGATGGTAGTTTCTGTTTTTGCTCTTATAATGCTGAAAACACTTTACAGTTTTCCAACAAGCTGGCTTGGAGTATTTTTCACAAATAGTATGGTTGTTATAGCGCCAGTAATAGCTGGTATAGATATAATTAGAGATCTAATAGATTAGAAGGTAGTTGGTGGTCAGTTGTCAGTAGTCGGTTTTTCGTTCTTCTCTTCTTTTGGTTCTTCCTTTTTTGGGGTCTCGGTTGTCGGGGTCTCAGCACTCGGTTCTGCCTTTTTCTCTACACTGACTGCTGACGGCTGAGGGCTGACTGCTGTTTTTTCAGTATAGCTGCAGCCACCGCATGAAAGACGATCCTTGTGAATTGCCAGGAATGCACCTGGTCCGCACTTTGGACAGAATTTGTTCTTTCGCTCTACTGCTTCGCCTTTAACATCGTAGAAATTGAATTTAGCTTTGTAATTTCGCTTTTTGCCTGTTTGTTTTTTCTGTTCTTCAGCCATTATGATTTGTCCTCCTTGTTAGGGGTTTGAGGTTCGGGGTTTGGGGTTTGAGGTTCAGGAACTTCTGACTTCTGACCTCCAACTTCTGACTTCTCTTCCTTTTTCTCTTCTG
>CEPZ01027458.1_pt1 | contig 13576 bp, 13 predicted proteins | sample 530461 | NCBI WGS metagenome assembly CEPZ01 (sample SAMEA2620106, study PRJEB7988) | marine metagenome | isolation source: saline water (ENVO:00002010), including | reverse complement strand
AAATTGTGAGGTAGAAAACTATGGTAAAATTGCCAAAAATAGGAAGGGCTGTAACCATGTTAAACGTAGGAATTGTATTCTTAGGTTTTGCTTTGGGAATTGCTCCTTTAATAGGATTGAGTTTGCCTGGATGGGTAGCTCCTGCTGGTTGGGTATTGTTAGGCGTAGCTGGTGTATTGTTCCTGATGGGACGTAAAAAATTGTTTTAAGTAGGTAAATATAGCATGGCATTAAGTAAGGATTTGAAAAGGTTGGAGAATTTCTTACTTGTTGCTATGCTTATTACTGCTTTTTTGATAGTAACTTCTACTCAATTTAGGAATAGTGGGATTGTATTCCTAGCTCTCGAGATCATCTCAATAGTTTTCATAAGATTAAATATCATTTAAAATGGCAAAATTAATAGGAATAGACAGTTTTCGATTAGATTTCGTATTCGGAATAGGTTTAGGAGTATTAATGATTGTATCTAATATTCTAGGTTTCTTTAGCCTGGCTACCCCCCCTGTGTTAAACCTCCTCACTACTAACGTGGGGAGATTTATGGTTATAGTATTAATTGCTCCAATAGTGGAGGAGATCTTTTTTAGAAGTATAATGTTAAGATTAGTCCAAAATAGGACTAAAAGTTTTTTAATTGGTGCTGTAGTTCAAGCCTTTGTATTCGCTGGTTTTCACTTAGTAGCCTACACAGGAGTAGTTATTGAAGCTCTGGAGGTTGCTCCTATATTGGCTGTAGGTGGAGCTTTCTTTTCAGCTTTCTTATTTGGTTTAGGGATGGCTTTTGCAGTAAATAAAACGAATAATTTATTAACTTCAATGATACCCCATGCTATGATAAACTTCTGGTTGGTTAGAGGTTTATTGGTTATAGTTTAAATGCGTTTCAAAATAAGTAAGGGGATATTGTATTTAATAGTTATGATAGCTCTTTCTGTATTAGTGTTAGGTGTTACAATTACTGTTAATACGATTTATCCAGGAAATTCAAATGCTATTAATTATACTTTTACTGGATCTGGTAATAATGATACTACTTTTTTTAATATAAGTTCAGTTAGTCATAATGTTTTAAATTCAAGTTTTAATTTCTTTGGTTATATTTCTGGTTCTTCTTACCTTGATGATGTTAAAATTAATTTTTCTAATAACCCTGTTCTTTTTATTGATGGTATTCTTAATGGTAAGGATGTAACAGCTAATAATATGAATGGTACTGATTCTGTTAATTTTAGTACAAGTGAAAATAAAACACTTTATTTTAATGTATTTAAAAATTCTACTGTTAATAGTGCTTTAATGACTTTGACAGGTATTAATAATGGTAATGGTACTGCTTGTGGTCAAGAACAAGCAACAACATCTACATCTTGTGGTGGTTTGAATACTGGTCAATATGATAGAAGTGATAATACTAATGATGCTAATTGGGGTACTTCTGAAAGACATACAGACCATGATAGTCCTGGTCAAGATTGGATTATATATACAAATTATACAATTCCTGGAAAAAGTTTTGATCTTAATTGGACTATAAAATATCAAGATCCTGGTGATGGTGGTCTTTGGGGTTGTAGTGCTTCTACAGTTACTAACTCTTATGTAATTCCTGATACTTGTATAAATCAAAGTAATTCCCAGAAAGTACAACTTCAAATGGAAAGTTATTGTTTCACTCCTGATACTAGAATTGATTTAGGTAACGGTCATTATAAAAAAATAAAAGATGTTAATTATAATGATAAAGTTATTTCTGTAAATAGGAATGGTAAGAAGGAAAAATCTAAAATTAACCATATTTTTAAACATAAGTATGACGGAAAAATTTATATCATTAATAATAAAATTAAATCTACTGATGAACATCCTTTTTATTCTAATGGTAATTGGGTTGAGGCTAAAGATTTAAAAATCGGTGATTATTTAATTAATTCAGAATTTGGTTTTGAGAAGATATATTCAATTAAAAAAGAAAATTATCTTGGTTATGTTTATAACTTAGAAGTTGATAACAATCATAATTATTTCGCAGAAGATTTTCTGGTACATAATAAAATTCGTATATTTTGTAATTCTGCTGGTGGAATGTTAGATCTTTATTGTGTAAATAGTGCTAATAGTTGGCAAAAGTTCCAGACTATTAATGGTTGGGGTGGAGATGAATTTAGAATTTTTGAAGAAAATGTAACTTGGATAATTGGTAATTTCACAAATAACCCTTATTTAGAAGTTGGTACACCTGATGGTACTCAGGAATGGAATGTTACAGGAGAGTTCTTTAATAATAGTGAAGTAACAGATTTTTCTACTGAAATAAATAATTATTTATCTACTTGTAATAATGATTCTGTTGGTAATTGTCAAATTCCTTTACTTTTGCATGGTGATACTTTGGGAGGTATTCAAGCAACTACTTTAGAAGTTAATTATACTATTGATAATAATAATGTTTCATTTAATAGTCAATTACAAAATTATTTAGATAATTGTGAAACAGAACCTTCTGGTAATTGTTATGTTTATTTGAATGTTTCTAGTGATACTGAAGGTATTTTAGAATTAACTAATTTTAATATTGAAATGGATGATACTGCTCCTGTAATAAATATTAGCCTTCCTTTTGAAGGTTTTAATGGAAATACTACTTCTAGTTTCTTTATTAATTATACTGCTAATGATAATGATAATGATACTATTGATTATAATATTTATCTTTCGACTAATTTAACTAATCTTTCAGTTTCTTTGGTAAATTCAACTAATAATCAGAATCAAGGAGTTGTACAGTCCTATTTGACTGATAGTTTTGTTTTTAATACAACAGTTTACTTTATGATTAATGCTAATGATGGTTTCTCCTCTGTAAACAGTACAATAAGAAATATTACTATTAATTCTATTATAACTGGAGAAGCTACAGAATTTAACCAATATCCAGCTAATATCTTAATAAATGGTGCTGGTAATTATACTTTACAATACTTTTATGCTTTAGGTTATTTATCTAATTCAGAATTTAATGAATCTAATCTTACTTATACTAAAACTCTTTTAACTGATACTCCTTTTGATATTTTTGTAACTAACCAAAATACTAGTCAAGTAATGGAAGCTACTTTAGATGGTAATAATGTAACTTTTACAACTAATTTAATAGAACAAGGTTGTGATGTTAATATGTATAAAATTGACTTTAATGTGACAGCTTTAACCACTACAGATTATTTATTTGATTGTACAGATACTACTACAGGTGGAACTTGTATAATTACTATGAATGTAACTAAAAACTTTGATGATTTCCAAATACTAGACGTTGATTTCCTAATTCCTTCAGCAAGATTACCTAATTGGGGTAATAGACGAAGTATTGACTTAACTTGGACTAACCAATCAGCTCAAACTATTAATACTGCTACTGGTGATGCTGTTTGTTTACCTGGTGCTGGTGGTGGTGGTGGTGGTGGTGGTGGTTTAGGTATTCAAGGTGGAGGAGAAGGAAGTTCTGATCTTATGAATCAAACAGAAGGTCCTAATGGTAATACTACAGATTTTATAGCTCCTTTAACTGATAATAATGTTACAGTAAACCCTACTATTGGCATGAGTGAATCTGGTATTAGTTTAGCTGGTGTTAATGTTGGAGCTACTTCACAAATGGTAATGACTTATACCTGGAGTACTGGAGAATCAAGTACACAAAATACAGGTACAGCAGGTGGTGGTGGTACAGTTGAGGTAGAAGTATTAATTGGAGATCTAGAATTAACTCCTAAAGCTATTGACATTCCTGTAATTATCCTTCCTTTTATTGGTAAGGATAAGGGAGAGATTAAAGTTCAGTCAAGTGTAACTCCTACAGAATGTTTATATGAAACTCCTACTTTAGATTTAAGTTGTGATATTAATAAAGATACAGGTAATGTATTAATAACTTATACTCCTGATTTAACTAAATTCAGTGATAAAATAGATAATACTTTAATAATTAAAGCTGGAACTCTACAAGATTCCGTTCCAGTTACGTTTAGATTGTTTAATTTAAGGGTATTCTTTGAAAGAATAAAAGGCTTTTTTGTATAGAAAGATTAATATATTTTAAATGATTCCCTTAATAAGGTTATGAAAGAATGGTAAACAAATTATTAAAATATAGCGTTCTAATTCTAATTCTGGTACTTTTATCTTCTTCTGTTTTATCTTTAGAACGAGGTACTGATAATTCAAGAGTTGTAACTTATGAAGAAAGAGTAGCAGAACCTACAGTTGATGATGTTGAAGTAGAAGATAATTTCTTTAAATATGTTAGAAGAGGAAATACATATTTAAGAACTACTCCTTCAGCTCCTTGTGTTTGGAAACCTGATCATTTGGATGATGGTTGGTGTACAGTAGAAGCAGAGTTTGAAGTTAAGACTGTAAGATTTGCTAGAGAAGTGATGGCTGGATTAAACATAAATCTAATTAATAGGAATAGACAAGCAAAGAATATTCAATATTTTTATTCTCAAGACAATTATAATAAAACATATTGGAAAAGATTACCTAATACTATTGATGGAAGAAGGAATTATACTTATTTAGTTGCTACTGCTTACCGAAATTATGAAAATACTTTAAGAAGTTTGGATAGAGATAAACCTATTTCTATTAAAGTAACTTATGAAATTCCAAAATATAGTACAGATAGTTTTGATTTAAACTTAACAGGTTCTTTAAGTGTTAGTATTGATCCTGCTGTAAGTAGTTGTGGTACTTTAGTTAGTGCAGGTACATATACTTTAAATCAAAGTTTTACTGCAACAACAGAAACTCAATGTATTACCATTGATGGTCAGGATATAATCTTAGATGGAGCTGGTTTTAGTGTAACAAGTAATAATTTTACTGCTAATCCTCATTATGGAATTAGAATAACTAACGAAACTGTTGGTGGTGATGAAGCTAAAAATATTACTATTAAAAATATTACAATCGTAAATTTTAGGGATGGAATACAAATTAATAATCCATATAAAAATATTTTAGTAGAGAACTCATTTTTCTATAATCAATCTTCAGTCGGTATCGTGATAGCTACTTATAACATAACTTTAATAGACAACCATTTTGAAACTAATGGAAGTGGAAGTCATTTAGTTACTGTAAATCCTTTTGAAGGAAGTTCGTACAATGTACTAATAGCTAATAACACTTTCAATTTAACAACCCCAGCCAATCAAGGTGCTATGTTACAAGTATATCAAAGTACAGAAGTTACTTTTGAAAACAATGTTGGGGAACAAACTCAAAAATCAAATTCATTAATGCCAGTAATTGCTATTGCTCAAACAACTGGTTGGGCTAAAAATATAACTGTTAGAAACAATATATTTAAGAATATTTACAAATTCGCAGTAATTGAAAATTCTTCAGGGATTGATATTATTAACAACTCATTCACGTTAGCAGATGATATACATGATTTAGATAATGTAAAAGTTATTGAACTGATAGATTATAATGTTGATATTAATTTCTCTAACAATATATTCAATGGAAGTATTAATGCAACATTATTCAATATTATTAATTTGAGTAATTCAGTATTTTTTAACAATGTTTTTGATGCTAGAAATAAATCTACTGCTTTTACATTATCCAATGTTAGCAACACATTATTTGAAAATAATACAATACTAAGGACAGGAACTACAACAACTGGGGGGGGAGGAGAATCTGAAAATTGGAATATGTCTTTTTCTCCAATTACTGTCGATGGAAGAGTATGTAATAATGGTTTAGATGATGGTATTGGGGGAATAACAAATGCAATATCTATAAGTAATTTTAATGTTGATCATTTTGTTTATGTAAATGGTAGTAAAAGAATAATAACGGATACAACAGTAGATGACACAACCTTACCTTATGATATTGCTTGTGTTAATTTAACTATTGCTGGTGCTTTAGATAACACAACAATATACTTAATGGATGGAGCTTATGAATCTTGTGAAGAATTGGAAACAGACTTAGAACTACCACCTGGAATATGTTACGGAATTGTCAATGGAGTATTAATAGGAAATGGCGGAACTAATGATTATACATATAATGCAAGTGCATTTGACTTTCCAATAGATGCAACTACAATAACAATAAGCTCTGGTTATGACGACCCTGCTTACCTTAACTTTGAAAATAGTTCAACTGCACCAACAACCGTTTCAGTTACAGCAGGATTTGAGTTAATGACAGGTTCTTGTAACAATAACTTTACAAACAATATCTTCCAAGATGCTACTTTAGTAGACAATAGTGGAACAAGTTGTAACCAAAGAATAGAATATAATAATACTTTTGGTCAAATTGTATGGAGTAATTTAGCTAATTTTACTTTTGGTACTGGATTAAAGTTTGTAGAACCTATTATTATTCAAGATAATTTAATTGGTGTTGATATAAATATTAGTTACCTTAATCTTAATACAACCAGTACAATTTCATTTTTCAGTTTAACTTATTCAGATACTCCTAAATTGCTTAAAGATGGAGTAAGATGTGATGATACTGCTAATTGTAATATTACTTCTTATAATTCTAGTACTGGAACTTTGGTTGCTGTGGTTTCAAGTTTTAGTAATTATTCAACTTTCTTCGGTGATATTCCTACTATCGATGGTTTTGATGGTGATAGTACTGATTTAGGTTCAGTTGCAGATGCTAATAATGTGACTAATTTAACTTTGGAGAACTCTACTGTTGCCAAAATCAAATGGTTAGGTTTAACAAATATTTCAGGATTTGATTTATCTCAACTGATAACTTTTAGTACAAATTCTATTGATGTGGCTTCTGGTCAATTAGATTCTTCTATGAATAGTAGTGCTGAATTAACTATAAGGGGGTTAAGTTTTTCTTCTACTCCAGTTGCATTAAAAGATGGTGATTTATGTAGTGATTGTGAAGTTATTAGTTGGGATGGTGCTAACTTTACGTTTAATGTGACCTCATTTTCAACTTACACCGCAGGTGGAAACTCACAAGTTGAGATTTGGGATTCCGATGATATTGAAGGGGGAAGTAATAGGTTTGGTATTAACACACAGATTGTATTCTTTGCTAATTATACAAACATTACCGACGATGTCGCAATTCCTGGAGAATGTAATATTAGTTTCAGACAAGTTCCAAGTGGACCTTTTAGTATGACTTTTAACACAAGTTCACTACTTCACGAGTATAATAGAACGTATATTAACGAAAGTATGAAAAGATGGAACGTAACTTGTGGAAACTCCAGTTTTGAAACGCTTTCAGGAGAAGAAAGGGTTAGTGTAGGATGGAACGGAAGGTTTACAGGATTAAAAGCACAAGACCGATTTCCAACTTTTACAAATATGCAAAGAAAGATTGTAAAAGATAGTTCAGGAACTTTACACACAGTGTATAAATCCGAAGGATTTGATTTAGGTTATTGTAATTCAACCGATAATGGAGATAGTTGGAGTTGTAAAAAATTATTAGAAGCTTCAGTAACAGATGTTGGAATAATAGTTAAATCTAATGATGAATTATTTGTTTATTTTGATAATGGTCAGGATGTTGATTCATTTAATTCTAGTGATGGTGGTGCTACTTGGAACTCTGTACCTAATATTATCGACGCTAGTAGTAACACAGGCGACCCTTCTTGTGCGGTTGATAGTAATGATATTGTACATTGTTGTTCAGCTAAAAATACAGGGGTTTTGTTATATGTTAATTCAACAGATTGGACAGATATTGAAACTGTAAATAATAATTCTGCCGATGATACAGACTTTTGTCATTTAGAAGTTGATAATAATAATTGTGTTTATATTTTAGGGGAAGGAAGTATTCAAGATGATTTAGATATTTGGGGTAGTTGTTTAAATGGATGGGGAGATGCTAATAGAGTATCTGTTTTTGAAGGTACAGGTGCTCATAGACCTAATATGATTATTGATAATAGTAACAATATCTATACTGTTTTTACTTATGGTTCTGGAATCAGATTAGCAAATTCTACTGATGGTGGTACAACTTGGAGTGATAAACAAATAGTTATTCCTGGAGTTTATCCCAGTTTAACCCTTACAGATAATGGAGATTTATATGTTGTTTACGCTACTGCTTCTCCAACTACAACTATTCATTCACCATTAAGATACATTAACTCAAGTGATAATGGTACAACATGGAGTTCAGCAATACAAATACAGGAAGAAGTGGGTTATCCAAATGTATTAAGTTCAACATTTCCAAAATTTAACAACAATACTAACCGATTAAATATGGTTTATGGTGGATTTGGTGAATATGTATATTATAATAATTTAACAGTTCCTACTCTTTTAACTGCTTCAGCTCCAGTAATCACACTTGGTAATCCAGGAAACGATACTTATCAAACAAGTAACCCTGAAGTTACTTTTAATGTAACAGATGCTAATGGTGATAATGTAACAGTTATCCTTTATGGTGAAAAAGGAGCTTTAGAACCCGATGAAGTATTACAAACATGGACTAATACAAATGCTACAGAATTTAGCTTTACCTGGAGTACAATAAGGGGTGATTATTACTGGTATGTTAATGCAACTGATTCAACTAACCTAAGCAGTAAAACTTTAATCCAAACATTTACACGAGATTTTGTTCCTGTTGGTACTGGTGGTAGTGGTCCTTCTGGTGGTGGTGCTACTCCTAGTACACCTTCTGTTCCTTCAACTGCTCCTTCTCCTGGTACAAGTCCTTTTTCAATAATTGGAGATCTATTTGGTCTTGATGAAGGTCCTACAGAAGAAGATATAAGAACAGGTATTCGAGTGATCCCTTCCGAAGTTAATATGATTTTCATTAAATTACCTAATGGTAAATCCCAAAAAACTAAAGAGTTCGAAACTATACCTGGACTAGATACTTGTAACTTACAAGATGTTAATTCTGAACTTGGCTGTGAAATTTTAACTGGTGGAATTAATACCCTAACTTTTGCACCTAGTGTAAATACTTTCCTTCAAACTATAGAAACTTCAGTTATTTTGAATAGTGGTAATAATACAAGGAAAGTTCCAGTAACAGTAAATTATGTAAATTTTGATTATTACTTTCCAATGGGAAACACTATCTTTGATGCAGGGCCTTTGTTTACTGCTAAAGATAACGATAGTAATTTACTTGGAATTAAAGTGTTTCCGATAATTACAATTATCTTACTATCCATATTAACATTAAAATACTTTAAGAAGAGGAGGACTTAAAAATGATTCCAACAGCTAATACATGTGCATTAATCACTAAATTACCTTTGGTAGGCGGATTCCTTTGTTGGTTGTTTAAACGTACAAGTACTATAGCTATTGTCTTGGAGATCATGTTTCTGATACTTTTCATCTTCATAGTTTGGAGATTATTGTTTAGATGAAACTCACTATCTTAAAGACTATTCCTAGTAAACAACCTTTGCAATACTGTAAAACTTGTGATTATCATTATCGTAAATATTTTTCAGGAAAAAATCATAATTGTCCTTACTGTCGTAATGAAGTAATTACTAAGTTTGATTAGAAAAAATTAAATAGTTTAATGGAATAATGGTAAATAAAATGGCTAATAACATTAAAAATTTAAAAGGTAAGCATGTTGTAATTGATAAAAAAGAACGTAAAATTGTTTCAGTACATGATACAGGTCAGAGTGCTTGGTCATCCCTTCAGGATCAATGGTTTTCAAAAAATCCAGAACTTGAAAGGTCAGAATCTTTTGAAAGGTTCACTAAAGGGAAATATGAAAATATGCGAAAATATATCAAAAGAGAATCTAAACCTGTTTCTCCAGATGCTTTTAAAGAGTTATTTAAACCTTCTAAGAGTACTTTTTCTAAGAGAGGTAAGAGTAAAACTACTGTAAGATCCCATGCTAGACGTACATTAAAGGGTGTTTCTAGTGTTAAAAGACATGGTAGGAACTTAAATCCTGGATTACAAAAACATATTATCAGAAAAAAGATTAGATCCTTAGGTGTAGATCCTGATTTATATGATATTAATGCTCACCATGATAAAACTTTAACTCTTAATGAAAATTTAAATAAGGTTAAACGTGATATTTCTTTGATGAATAAACGCTTTGAAGGTGTTAGTGGTGGAAGGGTTGGTAATGTTGATAGATATGAAGAAGCTAGAGATCTATACGATAAAATGACACCTTTTAGACAAAAGATTGATAGGATGAAACAGGCTAATAATATTTTTGATGTTGAGGATTTAAATAAACGTAACTTTAAGAAATGGGTAAAAAAACCTAGAAGGTATGATATTGTAGGAGTTGATAGTAAATATGGTTAGAAGGACTACTGTAAGACAGCATGGAAGAAGGACTAAATCAGGTGAGATGACTTCAGTTATTAGACATAATAGAAAATTATCTGATTTTATTAACGATCAAGAAATAGAAAAATTACAGAAGATAGAATCTTATAATGAAAAGAAAGAGAGAAGGATTGAAAGATATAAAGAGTTATCAAAAAGAAAAAAGAGAGAAAGCGAATCAACATATAAACATGCTAGAAAATTATCAAGTGTTATTCCTTTCGGACAACCAATTTTAGTAGGTCATCATTCAGAGAAGAGAGATAGAAACTTTAGAAATCGTATTGATAATACTTTCAGAAGGTCATTTGATCTTGATTCCCAAGCAGAGTTTTATAAAAATAAAGCTAAAAGATTGGAAGAAGATACAGTTATTAGTTCTGATGATCCTGATGCAGTTAATAAATTAAAGAAGAAACTAAATTTATTATTAAAGAAAAGAGAAAGGATTAAAGCATTTAACAAGAAAGCTAGGAAGGAAAAGACTGAACAAACACCTAGTTATGTATTGAGGAATCTTTCAGGTAATGTTAAATCAGTTAAAGATCGTATTGCTCACTTAGAACATATTGCTAAACTCCCAGATATTAAAAAGATGATCAATGGAATTGTTCTGAGTACCAATAAAGATGATAATAGAGTAAGATTAAAATTTGATGGTAAACCTGATAATACTACAATTCGTAAATTAAAGAAAAGTGGTTTTCGGTGGTCGCCTAGAAATCAAACCTGGCAACGTCACTTAAATGATTGGTCAATCCATTTAGCTAAAGAGATTGCTGATGAATATAAACAAGATTAAATGAGGTTATATAAAAATGACAAGAAAACAAGGATGGTTCGGAGAAAAGCGAAGGCACAGTCTAGCAAGTAAGAAAGGTTGGAGAACTAGACGGAAATATCCTTTAATGGATACAGAATTAGATATAGATCAAAGTATTGATAAAAATCGTAATTTTCTAAAAAAGAAGATGGGAAAACGTGATTATTCTACTCTTAAAAAAATCGAATCTCGTACTGCTGGTGGTTGGACTACTAAAAATAAATATACTGATTTAAATGAGAAATACCATAAAAGACGTAAAACCCTTCATAAAAACATTATTAAAAAAACCTTTTCAGATAAATCAGCAATAGATAAATCAGATCCAGACTTTTATGTTTTGGGTGGTGTTGCTGGAAGTGGTAAAAGCTTTAGTTTATTAAGGAAGATTAAAGAACCAGTACTAGTTTTAAATAATGATGATTTTAAACAAAAATTATCTAAACGTAGTAAATCTCCAATTAAGAAATTTCCTTTGATCCATGCTGGTCATTTCCATAATGAAGCTGGAGATATACTTACTAAAAGTCTTAAAAATGCTCGAAAGAAACGATATAACGTAGTTTTAGATGGTACACTAAATAGTATTAGTAAAGTAAAAAAGGTTGCTCAGAACTATAAAAGGGATGGTTATGATGTACATTTATTGGCTACACAGATGAAACCTACAGTTTCAGTAAAGAATACTACTACAAGGTTTTTAGAGACTGGTCGTTATGTACCTCCAGAGGTAATAGCTAAAAGTGGTAATAAGATTAATAAGAATGTAATGGACTTTAGAAAAATTGCCGATAGTCATGTAATCTTGGATACTACTAATTTTGGTAATGTTAAGCATGTTAGTAAGGGTGGTAATATTAAAATAGATTATCGTAAACCTAAAAAATAAAATGGTTAGAAAAACAACTGTAAGACAACATGGAAGAAGGACTAGATCAGGTGAGATGACTTCTGTTAATAGACATAATAGGAGTTTAAAACCTTTAAATAATTCATTTAAAAAATTACAACAAGAATTATCTAATTCAAAAATTGATAAAAAACATAACAGAACTAAGTTATCAGTACATTCTACAATCAAAAAACCAATTAATTCAAAGAAAGGTTTAGATTTACTTAGGGATATTAAATTTTTTAATAGATGGGATAATCCAGAAGAATATAAAAATAGTAAAAGAAAAGCCTTAAAATTTATAGACTATTTAGATGATCATTCTTTTGTTAAAATTAGAGATAGAGATACAGCTTCACGTTTAATAGTTAGCCGATTAATTGGTAGGGATAAATCAAGAGATAATGTTTGGAATAACTTATCAACTGATAAGCGTTCTGGTAAGTTTTTTAAGAATATAAGAGTAGATCCTAGTTTACCTATATTATTTGTAGATATTAATTTTTTAAGTAATAGGAAGGGTAATGTTTTAGGAAGTTTAGGTAAACCAGAAAGGGTGGCTAGAATGATTAAAAATAACCAGCCTTTTGAGGATGTACCTTTTTATAGTGTTAGAACTAAAAAAGTTGGAGAGGGTAATCATAGGGTTGATGCTTTAAAGAAATTAGGTTATCGTTCAGTACCTGTTTATATTTCTGGAGCATGGGATTAAAAAATAAAAAAAATTAATAAATAACTTTGTTGTAATCTTTTATGTATTCATCCCACTCCTTTTTAGTAAGTTTCTTTGGTGTTTTAACTATTACTATAGCTTCCATTCCTAAATATTTTTTATAAGATTTAATGGATGCTCCATTTCCTGATTTAATCACTTTAGCTTTGTAGATCATTTCTGGAAATACTTTAATTGACTTTCCGATTTTCACTTCTATTGGTTTTTCTCTACTCATTGTGCTACACCTTTAATAAACTCATTTTGAGAGTTTAAAAATCCAATACTCTTTTTAATGTATTTCTCTTTAGGTTGATCGGAAAGATTGTGTAATATATCTACCAATTTAACAATTAACCCTTCTTTGGTTTTGATTTCGAACTTTCCTTCTTTGTTCTTTGAAACTTCTTTTACTATTGAAGTGATCTTCTCTCCAAACATTTCTCTCATTTCTTTTTCATTGAATGAAGTATCTTCTAAAACATCATGTAATAATCCAGCGATAATAATATTTTTATCTGTTGTAATAGATTTTAACATTCTAGATACTGTTACTGGATGATTCCAGTAAGGTCTATTTGTTTCCTTCCTTACTTGATCACCATGTACTTTTTTTACAAATTCTATAGTTTTTCTCATTTTTTATCGCCCTCCTTATATTTATTGTGTATTACTCCATTTGTTCTCTTTGATTCTGAACATTCTTTTTGGGTGTTGTTATTTATTGTTACACATCCACAATAATATGTTCTTTTTGTAGTCATCATTTT
>CEPZ01030793.1_pt1 | contig 13629 bp, 13 predicted proteins | sample 530461 | NCBI WGS metagenome assembly CEPZ01 (sample SAMEA2620106, study PRJEB7988) | marine metagenome | isolation source: saline water (ENVO:00002010), including | reverse complement strand
CTTCGAACTGCATCCCGTTTCCAATGTCATTAACCAGCCTTCTTTGTCAGTTCATCAAAGGCAGACTCAACGTCGCTCACATCAGTAGTATCCTCAGAAACAGTTAGTTCCGTCTCATCATCAGAGAGATACTCATCAAGCATGTTTGAAACCTCATCAGAAGTCTTACGCTGGAAAAGGCTACTGAAATCCACTTCAGTCTCAACGATCTCTTTGGTAAGAGCGGGATCGCTGGTCAGCGGGGATGTTCGCGGGCGCGGCATCACGTCGGTCGAAGGGAACATTTCCCCTGCCTTCTTGCCATATGTGATCTTAAGATCAAAGCCAGTCTCAACATCAGTAATGTCACCATAATCAGGGTCCAGTACAATGTTCAGGAGCTTCTCGTAAACAGTCCTGCTGTAACCATAAACACGAACGCCTTGCTCTTCCTCACCTCTCACAATGACAGGGGAGAAGAAACGCTGCTTCGCATTGAGATCCTTAGCATTCTTCTTGCTCTCTTCAGAGCCATCGTTGTACAGCTTGCGGACAAAGTCATCAACCTTGCAGTCCTCACCGAAGTTCTTCTTAGGACATAGGAATCCGAAGTTCTCTCCCAAGTTGTAATGGAACCAAAACTCTCGAAAGGGATCTCCATCTGCATCTGGAACGATACGGATTACTTGCTCCCCATCCGAAGGCTTCCAAAACCATCGCTTGCCGTCGCCGCCTTTGCTCTCCAAAGCTGCTTTCTTTTGTTTCATCTTGTCTAGATTAATACCCATTTAATTTACTCCTTGTTATTAAATTATGAGGGAAGTCATTTCCAACCCTCGCTCGATCCATTATACCACAGTTTGAGCTGCCGTCAATATATTTCTTAGTCTTGAACTCGATTTGTATGAACTTCTAAGAAAACATAGTCGTCTTCATATGTTGATGGTGTGACACTGTATGACACGGTCATGGCATCTCCCTCTGTAGCTTCCTCAGATAATTGAATAATCTTATCTAGGAAATTGTTCTTTTGTTTAAGCGTCTCTTCTTTGATTAGGTAGAAGAAGCTCTTTTCACGAATATCTTCCATGTCATAAAACAGATTCTCTTCCTTTGTGTTCATATTAAAGAAACCAATCGTTGAAATCTTGTTGATTTCCCCAGGTTCTGAACCGTTGTTAATGATAAACTTGTTTAGATTTTTAATGTGCTCAAGCATATTAACGTGATCCCGGATGAACTCGTTGACCCTATCGAAATACTCATACAATGATAGCTGGCCAATCGACTTGGCTACCATTTCATTTGAGACGAGATAAAGGCGGTCAAGTAATCCTGCTCTTGCATACGCTTGCAGGACTCCACGCACTGCACGTTCTCTGAGCTTTGCTTCATTGGCAACGAACTTTGAATTTGGTCGAACGTAAACAACCCTCACATTGAACGACTTAAGCCTCTCCAACGTCTGAAGAATTCCTCCGCTTGTGACACCCGAGCCTGCGCAGATGAAGATAATGTCTTTGCCAATCTGTTCCTTCTTGAGCTTCCCGAACTTGGGCGTCTTCTCTTCTGCCTGCTGCATAGATGTACATTTTGGGAAGTTATGGCAACCCTTTCCTGTTCTTCCAACATCAATATAGTGAACCTTGTATTGCGGGAACTCTTCGAACTTCTCTGCGATTCTGCAACCTGCTGTTCCGAAACCTATAACGTTTAACATATCTTCTCCAACGCGCTAATCCTGATATATTCAGCCTTCAGATTGCCGACCTCATCTGACTCCATCATCAGAACCTTACACCACAATGGATGGGGAATGACTCGGCCTTCAACGACCCTTGTTTTGAGCGGATTAATGCTTATAGTTTCAGTCCAAGTGTCAATCCGCTGAACACCAAGCTCTTCAACGATAGCATATTTCGTTGGTGCATCTGCATTCAGCGGCATTGGCCTCAAGAAGTAATCTTCGTACACTTTGTACTTCACAAGATCTCCGACTTCTAACATATCTTCTTAAGCTCCTTGTAGTTCTTGCCGCAACTGACATTAACTCTGAACTTCCCGAATCGTGTGTCCTGAAACAGCTTCACAATCTCGTTCAAATGTTTCTTGTCTTTCTCTTTGAAGTCTAGCACAACAGCGTCGTGGTTCATGAATGAAATGTGTGTCTTCTTGTCTTTCAGGAACTCGTTCAATTCAATCACCTTCCTCGAACACAAATCAGCAGCCGTTGACTGGACGATATGGTTCAGGCAACGATCCTCATCTGATGCTATCTCTCTATTATACACTGTTCTGACTGTTTGTCCATCCCAATGATCGCTTCGAACCTTATCTGTCTTGAACAGCTTGGTAAAATCAGCATCATGTCGAACCTTATACTTTTCCTTATCTGATCTGTACAGCCAACCGAACGTTGCCTCTTTGGTTTCCGCTCTTGTGATCTTATTTTTGAATAGCGTCTTCCTCGTATGTTCGTGGATGTCGCCTTCGGGTTGCTTCTGCCCTGCCAACGACATCAACACGCGTAGTTCACAACTGTTGTAATCAATCTCAAGGAACCAATCATTATTTGGTCTAAGCACATCTCTGAATCGTCTGTCAAACGTCAGCACTGGAAAGCTTGACTTGGTTGTCGTCATTCTTCCAGTCTTTGTCCCAAAGATATCATACTTTGCAACAGGATCCGCCTTCGACGCTACCTTAAAGAACGTCTTGTTCTTCCCCATGGCTCTGTATTCGTTGAGTTTCCTGTAATCAATGTTCAATGTCTGACTTTTAATCTGCTCACACAGCATGTGCAGATCCAACAGGAAATCATAGTCCTGTGGTTTCTCATACGTCTCAAGCACATGCTGAGTTATCCTCGATTTGATATTCATGTAGTGAATTAAAAAATTCTCAGGAATCAAGTCATAAAAGCAATGTTCCTTAAGAGATATCTTCGCTGTCCAGAAGCTTCTGTAGTGCGCTCTGAGCCGTTTGTACGCCTCATCCCATTCAGCCCTCATGTGGTCAGGGCAAACGGAGTCCACGGCCTCCCCAGCGCAATACAGATACGCTACAGGGCCGTGGATCGCATGGCCATGGACGTGACGCCATGTGCCGAACGCGCTTGCTGGCACTGCGTCATACAGTTCTCCGTTGGAGTATACACTTGAACAGAATTCTTTATTGTCGATTACCTGATAGATCAAACCACACCTTTTATTCGATTGCCCTGTTTAAGAAGATAGCACCTTTTGTGCCTCCCGTCAACTGGGAATCTTTCCTGAACAGGGGTGTGCCGATCGTGTATTCAACGTGGTGTGTTAGCTTATTTCTAAGGTTGGTTTTTAATGGGTCTGGGTTTCTCAACGAAAGCCAGTACAATTGTTTGGCCGTTGTTGTCAAGCTTTCAATGACTCGTTCCGGAACAAAAACGCTGGACTCTGTGATTCGGAGGTCGATATACCACTTTATATATTCAACGCGGCTTGTTTGGTCATCAATAAACTTTGGCCTTTCAACCTTGTTCAGCGTCGGGTTGTCGTCCTCGATCGTTTCAAAGAAATAGTATGTGTGTTCCTCAATGAATCTGCGGTAGATCGATTCAAGTTTTTCAACGAATGATTGGAGTGCCAAATCGTAGTTTGCGGCTTTGTTAAAGTTCACATTATAAACTGATGAGACATCTGAGTGCTCAACTGGGTGCTTCATAAAGGATGAGCGAACATCGGCGATCAAACGCCATGGAATGTTTGGATCGATCTTGAACCCATTCACCTTGGCGACCTGTTCGTAAACAACATAGTTAGGATCGTCATAGAATTCAACCTTCTTCTTGTCAACGTCAACAGCCCAGTCTTTAACATCAATAATCAATCCTGAGTTATATTCAGAGCTTTGGGCGCTTTCGATGAACGACGGGAAGGTGAATGGTTTGCCAGAGAACCGAACATAACCGAGCAGTTCGTCATAGAAATCAGACAAAGTCCTCAAGCGTCTGCTCTCTGTCATGTTCTGGAGCGTGGACGAAAAGAACTCAACATAAAACTGTTCAATATAGGAATCATACGGTTTCAAGTCTGTCATGCCTTTGGCAGCTCTGACTTCCAGTAAATGCTGGCTCTTTGTCTTGTTGATTTTCTTCCTCTTGTACGAAGTCTGAAAGTTGGCGAATGCGGCGGCAACAAACTGGAGAACATAGATGGGTTTCTTCTGCGTTCCGATGTTGATCATACTGTCCTTGGGGACAATCAAGTTTCCCTTCACGTCAACCTTTCCATAGTACGACTGTTCATACCATGTGTCAATTGTGACTTCTTTGTGTTTATTGAACAGCTCTTTGAAGCTCTTTCGTCCGTTGAAGTTCTGCTTTGTTGATGCGTCGTTTGAAGCCTTTGAAACATCTCCAAGCTCTTTACGTTTTTCCTTAAACGGATCCACAGCAACTTCAACAACCTCTGTCTTCTCTAGAGATTGCTTGAGTTCGTTGATATTGACTGTCATCTTGGTTGTCATTTCAAATCCAGCTTATAAGCTTTTGATATTTTTGGGTTTGTTAGGAACTGGATCACATAGTCTATGATGTTGTGTTCGACCCGGATAGGATAAACCTCAATCTTTGGCTTCTTTTTCTTTTTCAATCCAACGGTTTCTAGCAGCTTGTTGCCGGCTCCTGCGGCGGCAGCTATGTCTTTTTCAAAAAGACCTCGCCCGTCGTCACTACAAGGATCGTCAGCTATCTTTTCTTGTTTTCTGCGATTGACAATCTGCTGATTCGATAAGAGGTTCTGCCCCTTAATCGACGTTGTATAATCCCCCGCCGAAATGACATCGGAAACCTCATCGACTCTGTAATATCCAACGATACCTGGGTCTTCACCCTCTTCAATGCCCAATGGGTTCAGCGGTAACACAAACCAAGCAGACTTCGAAAACATATTGTTGCCGACCAGCGAGGCATTCGCCCGATATGCATACTTTAGGAATGGGATAGATTCATCTGAGTTCTTCTGCAACATCAGGGCTGTTCTCAAGTGTGCATTATCAATCTGTTCAAACTGGATTGATTTGAGCAAGCCTGCTGAATCGCCGATGTTCAGATGAATCTGACCAAGGGCTTCGTCCTCAGAACGATCGAAGTTACCACCAGCACTAACCAAGTGTGGCGTGACTATCTCGTTAAAACTTTGGTGGATTGAACCAACTTGGTGATAGTACATTAGTCCGGGCGGGTTACGCTCCCAAACCCTTGCTCCCCTTTTGAGATCTTTGCCGAAGACATCAATGAACGATTCTTTGATGTCTTCGGCGTACCTTAAACCGAATAAGAAACCCCCAAATATTGAAGCTAATTCACTGTTTCCATGAGAAGTCCTTCCAACTTTCCAGCTTGGGGGTAAGACATACTCTTCTTTTTTGATAGGACCAAAATTTGTGTTACCGTATTCACCTGTTGAATGGTCATTCAAAGCTTCTGGTACTAAATCGTTCATTACTGCTTGCAGAAAGTCGTCTAATCTCCATTCGGAAAGCCCCTGCTTTAAACTAGCAGTGAAGAACCATCTCTGGAACGTTCCCAACTCTATTAGCACATCTCCGATATTTGTCCACAGTGTTTTCCCGAGTGCTCGATAAGCTACGTTGCCCAAACACGCAAACGGCATCTCTTTTCTGTGCTTCTTGTCAATACTTTTATAAACGCTGTTAATCAGGGCTCGCAATGGAAAGAAAACAATATTACCAAATGATTTCTTAGGATATTTCTCTCCGAAGTCGCTGTTACACAGGGCAGCTAACACATTATCGACGTTGCCTTCTGTTTGAATCGCCCTTGCAACGGCTATGTCACCAAAGAGTGATGCCGCGCCGATGTCTACATCGGAACTTATAATATTGATTATTCTTTTTGTCTCTTCTTCTGGAAGGGTGATGTTCTCGCTGAGGCTTTTGACAACTTTCTCCAAATTGTATGTAGTCGTGAACTCGGTCCTTGTTGAGAAGTCCAAATGCCTTTGAATTATTGTTTTAGTTGTGTGTATTCCCTCGTCCCTTTTTGAAGTGAAGTGCACCTTGAATAATTGGCCGTCTTTCTCGATGGAAGTCAGCAATGCATTGAGCGCGTTCTTTACAACTTGTGCTCGGAACCTCGATGCCTTTTCGTTCAACATCTTAATTTTCTTTTGTTGCGCCGCAGCTTTGCTGGTTTTGGTTCTCTGCAAAGCTGCTTCCTTTTTCTTGTCTCCCTTTAAAGACTTAAGGTAACAGAGATCTGCTTTCAAATCTTCAGGAGTAGCCGGGGATTGAAGGAAAGCCAGTTCCTTCTCCACAATTGATAAGTTTAGAGATGCGTTCCTAATCTTCTCAAACTCTTTCTTTGAATACAGAGAGTTCAGGAAATCTACATCCGTTATCTGAAGGATATTGTTCTTCTTCTTTTTCTTTGATTCTGTTGTCGCCCTGGCAACTGCATCAGCGCCGATGACATATTGAGCGGTTAACAGAACTTCTCCCGTCTGCTCGAACTTGAAGTTTGAGTTCTTCCATGAAAGCTTAAGCTTCTTCTTTTCTTGTGCCTCAAGGATTTGCTTGATGTCGTTTGGGATAATTTCCTCCGAGACATTCTTTCCAACTGACCAACCGTACTCAAGATACAATGACTCTTTTCTGTCGTCAAGGAATGTTGGTGGTGCAATTAGCTTCGTGTAATCATTGCGAAATCTCTTGTCGTCCGATGCTCCCCTGGCAAAGATTGCCATGCTCCTGAAGAAGAACTCGATGGTTATGTTGTATGATCTGGTCAGGCCAAATGCTGGGTATTTCCTCACAACACTAACCTGCTTGATACCTGCTCCTTCGCCTCTTGCAAAACGGTTTGATAAAAGAACGTCAAGATCCGTGTGGGTCTTAAACTTAATGTCTCGCTCTTTGCCGTTCTTGTCGCTTTTGAGGTACAATCTAATATAAGGCTGCAATGCTCCTTGAACTCCTGGCGTTATATTACGCATAAAGTCGTGATACTTAATCCTGTCTACTGTATTTTTGAATTGGATCGTGTGTGGATCTTGTAGAGTTGACGGCAGCACAATAGACTCAAGCTTATTCTTGTGGGCTGTCGCCAACGAAAACACTTGGCCTTCCAAGTCTGCAAGGGCTTTACGTTCTGCCGCCTGATAAAGAAACTTCTTGGTCTTGGCGTCAGCTTGCGCCAACAAGAAGTCGGTTAACCACCCTTGAGGATTCAAGTTGCTTGGAAAGAAAAACTGTGCCATTTAAATACCCATTGAGTCGAGAACGTCATTCAAAGGTGTGGGGATCTTAATAATGTCACCCAAAGCAACATGATGTTCTGTTGGTTTCTTGTTGAACCATGCAATAATCCACCAATATTCAGCCTCTCCGTAGTATTGCTGGGAAAGCTTATAGTACTTGTCGCCCATGGTCCATAAATGATTAACATAACCAAAGCTCGTAATGTCTTCGAACGATGGATACTCAAGCTCTGGCGTTTCCAAGTGTTGAAGCTCGGTTCTCTCTTTGAAATTACTCGCAAAGACCTTTCTGTGTCCCGGATCGTCATTGCTTACAATGCTTGTTCGTTTGTAACGTGATATTGCCATTATGATAAAACATCCAAAATCTTTGTAGCAGCATAAGCGAAACCCATTCCGATACCTTCTCCTGCTGGTGCTGTCGCGTCACCCAACGATGTGTTGGTCCGATACGGGAATTCATTTCCGCCGATGAACGTGTCTGGCTTGTCGCTATCCCAACCAACCGTCCCTTCATGGAGAACTGTGAACGCTATATCAAAGTCAATCACTCTAGGTGCTAAGAAGCCGGCCTGAAGCAACCGAGATTCCATTAGAACTCCGCGTTCTTTGATACCAAAGTTATGATTGAAGGTCTTGATGTAGCCAAGCAAGCCTTGTGATGGATTTGTATGGTTAACCAGCAGATTAGCGAACTTAACTCGAACCAATGGTGGTGTATTCAGAATGTCTGAACCGCCCTTCGTTCTAACATACCCAGGGTATAGATTCTTAATGAATCTGTTAACCTTCTTTAGATTCTCATTGGCGTCTTTGCTGTCGTAGCATGGAATAAGGAAACCCATCGTTATGTCTCGTCTAGTGTTTGAGTAAACGGGGATTGGATCTGCTCGGCCATAAACCTGCTCTTCCTTTCCCCAGTTAACGTTGTAGGATTCACTGAATGACTTCAAATACGCTGGGAATATTAGTCTGTTTGTCCGCAAGGCTCCAGCCAGCCTCACCTTCTCTGGTGATGTTGTCGGAAATGAGAACTGAAGGTTAGAAAAGTGAATGCGATTCCGGACAGTTGCTTCTGCTGGCGAGCATGTGCCGAGTGTGGCGTCTGTGTCAACAAAGCCTGAACCAATCTCCTGTAACCCTGTGAATATTGGCATGGTTATTAGTTCCCTCCGACCTTAAGTTCTGCTTGCGAAATGGCCTTGTTGGCAGTGTGATTAGCTGCCGCCATTCCATCTTCAAGTTTCATAATAGCTGTTTTAACCTTATCGAATCCGCCAGCTATCGGACCAAGATCAAAACGCTCTGCGATTGCTTTGTGGAAACTCGTTGCAAGTTTGTCTGCAAATGCGTCTGCTTTGTTCATGAGCACGTTCTGAACTCCAGTACCGATTGTTGTTGAAAGTACGGCCATATTTTCAGGTGAGGCTACCTTGGCGACAAGTCTAGCGATATTAGACTCTTCAAACGCTGATGCTTTCTGCCCCATTGTTGTCCCGCCTATGGCTGCATCCCGCATTTCTCTCGAAGACATTCCCGAAACTGCTCCAGTTCCCGACAGCATGCGACGTTCTGCTGCAAGCTGTTGATCTGCTCGGCCAGACATCATTCCACGCATAATCTTCATGCCACCGGCACCTGCGCCAGTGACACCAGTTGCATTAAGGGCTCCCAGCAACATTCTTTGAGTTCGCGGACCAAATTGAGCGGCATGTTGGCCAGCTTTCTTCATCGTATCGGATATATATTTTGTTCTCTCGGGCAGATCCATCATCGATGCCTTAACTGCATCAAACTCAAGTCCCATTGGACCCAAAACAGCATTGAGTTTACCACCCATATCCTGTGCCTTATCCATCACATCAAATCCTTTCATAGCTCCGATTAGTTCATTGGCACTCGATCCTATACGGGTTGCCATGGTGGCAAAGCCCAGACTTTGTCTATGCATTACGTTAGGGTCCAGCACATCCATGAACTGCTGCGTTGCTGAAGCGTATTCCTGAAATACCTTTTTGCCCATACCAGATTCTTTAGCATATTTGGCAAGAACCCCGGTGGCCTTTGCCATCTGATCAGAATTCATGCCAAACGCCGATGTCCATGTATTGAATATGTCTGTGGTTTGTTTAGCGTCGACGCCCAGCCGTTGCATCTGGATTTGTTGATTCATTATGCCCAATGCATGCTTTTTTTGGCCGGGGATTGCTCGGGCATTCATACTGTTATAGTAGTTCTCAAATGCGTCTCCCGTCTCCTCTGCCGACACACCAAGTTCAGCATTATGAAAACGGTATTCAATCAGTTGTTTTGTAACTTTACCAGCAGTTCTTCCGAACTTATCATATGCACCAATAGAACGATATATCGCTTTAGACTGTTTGTCTTGGGCTGATATTTCATTCATACCAGCCTTAGCAACGCCTCCAAGCATATCGCCGATCTTGCCCATAATAGTTGAGCCGCTTTTTGAATCTCCGATCTTCTTCCCTTTGGATTTTGCCGCTTTGGCGGCGCTTTCCAAATACCTTGCAGACTCTGGGTCAGACTTTGATTTAACTATGCTTATTGCCCTTGAAGCCTGCGGGCCAGTGATACCAGCTTTGGCAAGGGACTTCTTTGCAACATCAACAGGCTCGTGCCTAATGTCGTGAATAATTTGAGTGGTATTAATACTGCCTGCCATATTATAAATAGGCTACATTATGATTTATGATATTACTGGATATACCGGTCGGACGAAATCTGTGCCTGATTAACAGCTTCGTATACATCCCGATCATCCAAAATAGAATATTCTGGGCCAGCGGCGATCTCGCGGGCTGCTTGTTCAATGTCACCTTCGACTTCAACTGCCGAACTTACACCTTTCTCGGCCATGCGAGCAACAGTTTCCATAGCTAACATCTTGATAAGCTTCTTCTTGTGGCCATCGGCGATCTCTTGTTTAGCGGTGGGATCAAGTGAGCCCCACCATGAATCAAGGTCTTGTCCTTGTGCTTCAAGCTCTTCTCTGATTAATCTCTTTAGTGTCCGTCTGTTAATTCTCATACCGTTTGATCTCCGTTCCTTATAACTAGTTACCAAAAAATCAATTATTCCCTTTCAGGCTCTAGCTGTTGTTTGCAGAAGAAATCTCTCAAGCCGACCGGGAAAGAGTACAACGTATGGAAATCCCATCCACCGTTAACCATTAAGTATATGACCTTATAAACGTTCGTTAAATACTCACTCGTTAAACCAAAAAAAGTTGCCGTCAATGGCAATACCCCCTTTGTTTACGGTACTGCATGCTTCACATTCAGTTTCGTATGACACATTAATATCTGGAGTTAACTTTCTGTGGTTCTCAAGAATGAATCTTGTGTCAATCGGTGGAATTTTGCCAATGAAGTCTGTAAGAAAGAACACATCGTTCTGTCCGTCCACGGAAACAATCATTTGTCTCAAGCTGTCTGTGATTGGCGACTCTGGCAGGTCATTCTTTTGTTTTCGTTCAGATCTTTTGCGGATCTCTTCACGATCTTTGCCTGTGTAGAGTTTAAGTTCGACTCTTGCTCCAAGCCTTGGTAGCTGAACAACGAATGTACCATTCTCTGTGATTTCAGTGTCCTCAAGTTCCTTGAACTCGGCTTCATTGAGGTCTGCTTCGATGTCAAACGTCTCAAAACATTCTGTGCAAACACCAAGGGACTTATACACATCACCATATGCATTCTTTCGGGCGTTGACAAGGATTGCGTTCCTATCACCCTCCAACAACGTGTCAGCATTGATGTTGTGGCTGATCATGAGGCTTTCAATGAGTCTTTCGAACACAATACCCTTCTTGTTCAGCGCTGGGGAAACCAGAATGTCCTCTTGTTTAGTTGTCATGAATGAAACTTCAATCTCTTCAACTTTGTGGAGTGGATGCTTTTCGGGATAGAATCTTCCTTCGGACGGGAGCTTCACAAAGTCCGTTGGAACTTCATATGTTGCTCGTCGTTGCTGTGTCTTTTGTTGTTTGGGCTCTGGTCCAGCGTAAGTCTTCTGACTCCCTGCAAAGCGCTCTTCATTATTTCGTCTCATCAAAACCTCTTCAATTCGGCATAATCATATGTTACCGTAACTGAGATATTTGTTAAGCTGCTCTGTTCATATTGCAACTCTGATGGCTTCACCATTGAAACAAACGCTCCATGTAGAACCCACTCTTCATAGACCTTTCCGACTGGGTTCATCACTTGAATCGATATTGGACCCAATGAATCGACCAAAGCTTGTTTGCTGATGTCCTTAAGGAAAGCACCGTTGGTTTGATCCGGTTGATCGTATGCTTGATTGGTCAGCTTTGCCATCATAACATCACCGACAGTTCTCTCAAAAGCTTCATGGACAAAGATCTCTCTGACCGTGAATGTGATTGGCTCCCACTTGATTCCGGTTGGGAAGTTGAAGAAATGATTAAGCAATCTGTGTGGCTCTGTCTCGATGGTGTAGCTAGGCCGAGCAACCTGTGAAATGTATGCAACGTCAATCCCTCGTACTTTCAGGAAGTAACGAAAGGACTGTTGAGCATCCTTGAAAATCTTCTCTTGTGGAAGGACTTCGTTGCCGTCGTTGCTAGCTTTCTTGAGAGCTAAATTACGATTAATATCACCTATGATTGACATATAGTAATTAGGCTGATGTTAAATATTCACCGGAGTGACCTTGATATCAGCGAAATCATATGTGAGGCTGAGTGTGATACTCATCAGGCCGTCGTCGTCGTAGCTAACGTCGTCATACTTGACATTATTAACCCATGTATTGCGCAAGGTCCAACGCTCAATCTCTTTACCATCTGAGTTCAGAGTGATAATGGACACGTCGCCGATGTTGTCAGTGCTGAAGCGGCGCTTTGATAAGCTTTGCTTCCAACCTTCGTTATCAATTGTCCAGTCAGATGGTAGAACATAGCCTGCTTTCTCAATGATTCCGAACATAGCTGAGGCAATATCGGGATCGATTACATCAAGCAACACAACCTCGATGGGCTCCCACGTAACTCGGCCTGGGAATTTAAACTCATGACTCATGAAGTTATGCTTTGCATCTCCACTGACTGCCATTGTGGGCCTTGCAGCCGACTTCACAACCCAAGCTGGCACATCACCAAACGCCAGTTGGAACTTAAATTTACGCTTTGGTTCGATGTTAACCGACGCCCAAGGCGGTAAAGGATTTGCTTTCTTTGCTACCATTCTATCTTATATCTCCTTGATATCACTCATCAAATGAGGCACCTGTGTTGGTAATGAAGAAGTCAACAGCGACAAACTCAATCGCTCTGGCCGGCTTCAGGAAGACCTTGGCGTACATAATGTTACGGTCAATTAGATCCGCAGTTGTGGTTGTCTCATCCAAAACCAATTTGTAATCAGTTAGTCCGAAGCGTGCTTTCACATCCTGTAGGAAAGGCTCTGCTCTCGCGGTGAAGCGGTCCCATGTCTCCTTGACGTTCGGTTCAAACAGAATGTCAGCCGCGATTCTTGAAATGCCCTTCTTCACAAACAGCATCAGTCTTCGCACGTTGATTCGGTCCAAAGCTGAACGCGTTACCTGCAAGGTCTTCTGACCAAAGATAACAATGCCTTCGCTCGGGAACGAAGCAATCGGATTAATGTTTGCATCGTACAGTTTGTCGCGATCTTTGCTTGTCAATTTCTGAGTCACGTTTACAACAGGCAAGCCTGCAACACCAGTGCTTAGTCCACCACGGTTGAACCCAGCAGGCGCAAACCATGGAGCCTTCACTCTGTCGGTATAGCTCATTGCGCCTAGTGCAACAACTGATGGAGGCATAAACACATACGATCCGTCGATTGTATCTCGGATCTGAACCCAAGGGTAATAAGCGCAACCGTAACTGGAATTAAGCCTGCGATTTCGAAGGTTTGTAACGGCTGTGTCGACGGTTGTTTTGTATGTCGGTCCAGTTGTTCCCTCGTAAGCGGGAGTAAAGTCACCGTTAAGGTCAATGATCGCCAGCGCATCTGCTCTGGCTTCCACAGTCTCAATTAGGTGTCCCGTTAAACCTTCGTGGGTTAAGCCGGGAGCTACCGCTAGGTTGTATTCAACCCTCTCAGGATCCTTGACAAGGTCAATAGCTTCCTTCCAAGTGTTAAACTCATATTTTGTTTTCTCATTCGCGTCTGTCAATAGACCGGAACGCAGAGGTTCTTTCTCTGTAATATCAAAGCCATCTGTTCCGCCATGGAAAACAGTTGTGAACTTGTCGATACCCGCGTCAAGCAGATCTCGGTATGAACCGTTGAATGCTGTAACGGATGTTCCCCTTAGTCGGCCCTTCGGTAAGTACTTAAAATCACCAACGTTAGCTGAGCCTGATACATTGTCCAAACTGAAG
>CEPZ01024933.1_pt1 | contig 13634 bp, 19 predicted proteins | sample 530461 | NCBI WGS metagenome assembly CEPZ01 (sample SAMEA2620106, study PRJEB7988) | marine metagenome | isolation source: saline water (ENVO:00002010), including | reverse complement strand
TATTTAATTTACTTGGTTATTTTCTTTAGTTCTTCAAGAGCTTTATAAGCTTGTGAAAAATCTTGTGAAAATTCATTTTTTACTTCCATTTTAATTCTTTGAGCTATACCGTTAATTAGAATTAAAATAGAGTTTTCAATTTCTTTTGGAATATTATTCGATAAATATTCTAATGCTGTTAAACATAAATAATGTCCAGTACTTAACATTTTTGTTCTTATCAATTTTGAATATTCTTGATTAGTACCATCTTTAATATATTTTTCGATACTATCAAAAATTCTATAACTTATATTTTCTTGTTTACTTTGATTTAGAACTTGTTGATAAGCATTTAGTTTTCTTTGCATTATTTTTGTCTCCATATTCTTGATATTTAATTTATCGGTAAGAATTGAAAAACATTTAATAATTTTTTTAAACTTTTTTTATATTTATTTATTAAGTTTATGAATTATATAGTAAAAAAAAATTAAAAAAAATATCATAATATATAAAAAAAATCATTATATATTGACTTTTATATAAAGTCAGATTATTTTGTAATCATTTATAAAAGGATTTTTTATGTATTTTTTTAAGTTATTTTTTTTAGCTATTTCTTTATCTATTTTTAATATTCATGCTGAAAATTGGGATTTTGAAAAATCTCGTTACGATGATGGCTATAAATATAGTAGTTTTGTTTTTTCTAATGATTATGATGATTTTTTCTCTGTTTATTGTTCGGAGGTTTCTGATTCTGTTTATTTTTTAATTAACTTTAAAGACCAAACTTTATTTAATGAAGAAGAAAGTTTTGTTAATATTTATTTTGACGATGATAGAACTAATGAACATGTTTTAGTTGCTGATTATAGTAAGGGTTCTATATTTTTTGATAAATCTTCTTTTTTTATAGGACATAATAATACTTATAGTTTTGAAGACTTTATTAATTATATTAAAAAAAGCAAAAAAATTACTTTTTTAACCAAAATTAATGAAAGAAGAACATTTGATTTTAAATTAAAAAATTCATTTAATAGTTTAAATAAGCTTTCTCAACATTGTGATATTTGATTTTTTATATTTTTTGTATATAATATAAACACAACAACCAAGAATATTATGGCAAAAGTTCAACATAGAAAAAATGAAAATTTTGAAAAACTATTAAGAAGATTTAAAAGAGCTTGTGACGATGATAAAATTATTTTTGAAGCAAGAAAACGCGAATTCTTTGAAAACAATAGTGAAAAAAATAGAAAAAAACGAAAATCTGCTATAAAAAGAAATCAAAAAGAACAATTAAAAAATCAAAAAAAGAAAAAACTTTATTAAATATTTTTTTTTCTGATATAATGTTTACAACATTATAAGGATAAATATGACAAATCTTATTAAAGCTGTTGGATTCAACACTAAACATTTACCAGAACCTCTAAATTCAAAAGTTAAAATCAATAACGGAAATATAGTTATTTCAGAAGAAAGTGAAAACTTAATAAGTTCAATACATTTAATTAATAATCAAACTGTTGTTTTTTTTGATAAAACAAAGTTTGATAATGAAGAAAATAATCAGTTTTTCTTTTTATTCGATAAAAAAATCAACAATATAGAAGAATTAAAAAAGGAAGATTTAGTTTCTTTACTTAATAAAAACGATATTATTGAAGCAGTAGTTATTAGCAACAGAGGCAATTCTATTCAAAAAAAATCTATGCTTGAATTTAATTATAGAAATAACTCAACAAAATCTGATTCTTTAATTTCACTGATTTCAGAACATATAGATTGTGATTTATTAAATTTCCCAAAAGAAGTAAAAAACAGAACTTCTAAACCAAAAACATAAAAAAAGATCACTTATATTACAAAATTAACTTTTGTATTACATTAATTGATAAAAAATATAAAAAAACTTTACCAATCAGTATATTATTATATTGATTTTTTAAGTTAAGTAGTATATAATATAATCTCTAAACAAAACATAAATAGTAATTTTACAAAGGAGATTTTAGATTGAACATAGAATATGTTTTTTTAATAATAATGGTTTTTTCTGTTATTTTAGCTTCAGGGTTTTTATCATTCTCTGAATCGGCTGTTTTATCATTAAACAAAAATAAGTTTTTAATTCATCAAAAAGAGCACCCTAAAAGTATTTCTACTCGTGCTTTAAATAAAATACTTAAAAACAAAAATAATTATATTTCAACCATTATTATTTTGAATACAGTCGTAAATATTGGTGGTAGTATAATAATTGGTGGTATGACAGCACAATTATTTGGTGTAATTCCAAGTTTTTATATTTTTGGATTTGAATTTAATATTAATATACTTTTTACTATACTTTTTACTTTCTTAATTTTATATTTTGCGGAAATGATTCCTAAGTTAGTAGCGGCTCAAAATCCATTAAAGTTAGCATTGTTTGTTAGCCCTGTTTTAGTTATTTTTAATTTTTTAATTAAACCTTTGGTTTGGATTTCAACTAAAATTTGTCGTCCTTTCATCAAAGAAAATAATATTGAAACAGAAGTATCATTAATTGAAGTAAAAACAATTATTAAAGAAGCTAACAAATATGACATCATTAAAGATAGAGAGCTTGATATTATTGATAACACTTTAAAGTTAAGTGAAAAAACAGTTAAAGATATTATGAAATGTAAAACTCAAATTGAAAAAGTAAGATTTGACAAAAGAATTTTAGATTTCAAAGAAGATATTTTACGTTTTCACCATAGTAGAATAATTGTATCAGACGAAAATAACAAGCCTATCGGTGTTGTAATCGTTAGAGATATTTTAAAGGGTATTTTACAAAATGAAGATAAAGTCTTCGGTGACTACTTACACAGCCTTCTTATTGTAAAAGAAAACGATACATTAAGTCATGTATTGTCTGATTTAAATAATACTCTTGACCACTTGGCTGTTGTACAATGTGAAGATGGTTCTTATCTTGGTGTATTAGCTGTTGAAGATATTTTAGATAGCTTATCTATCGGATTCAAAAATATTTAATAAAAAAGCGAGAATTTATCTCGCTTTTTTTTATATTTCTAAATTTATTTTTCTAGTTTTATTATGAACTTGAATATTAAAATTAGCTGGAATTTGATTACTATCTCCATTTAAAAAATCAAATACTAATTGAGAAGTATCATAGTCAATGTTTAACCTTTTTAATATTTCAATTAATAAACCATCTTTTCCGCCATTATGATCAAACATCCATTTATCATTTATTCTGTTCTTTCTTATTCTAACATAGACACCTTTTGATACTCTTCTTATAATATTTTTCTTTATTAGTTTATTTAGTGTTTTTGATAGAGTAGAGGAAGGACAATCAAAAAAATCCTGTCTTAAAAAGACAGGAGTTTCAGATTTTTGTATTTTTAGTAATATTTTTTCTTGATTATTCATTATTTAATTTCTAATAATTTTTCTATTTCTTCACCCAACGTCTTAGGTTCAAATTTAGGAATAAAACTATCAGCACCTACTTTTTCTACTAATTGTTTATTAAAAACACCACTCAGCGAAGTATGTAGAATTATTTTGATATCTTGCCTTAATTCACGCATTTTTGATACAAATGTGTATCCATCCATCTTAGGCATTTCAATATCAGAAATAATTAAATCATAAACTTCATTTAAATTTTTATTTTTCTTTAATATTTCATTTACATGTTCTAATGCTTGTTGTCCATTTTTAAATTCATCTACTTGAAAACCTAAATCTTTAATTGCTTTACTCAATTGTTTTCTTGCTACAACTGAATCATCAAGTATTAAAATTCTTTTATGTAAACCTTCTTTTTCTATATTACTTAGACCTGTATCATAATCATCTTTGGCATATTTTGCAAATTTCGGTGATATCTTAGATAATACATCTTCAACATCTATAATATTAATTAATTCATTTGGAAGATTAACCACTGCTGTAAGATGGTGATCATTACCAAGAGTTTCAGGTGCATCCTCAACTTGTTCCCAAGAAACATTTTGAATGTTTTGTACACTATCAACAGCAAAGCCTTGTATGGAGTTATTATACTCTGTTAATATTAACATAGAATTTTCCATGTTTGTTTCTTCAAACCCTATACTTGCAGCAAGGTCTATCACAGGGACTGTTTCACCTCTTATATTTGTCATTCCTCTTATTGCTTTATTAGAACCCATTACACGAGTTAATTTGGGACACTTTAACACTTCTCTTACTTTAAATACATTAATACCAAATCTTTGATCTAAATTTGCTAATGTAAACAAAAGTAACTGCATTCTATTTTCACCTACAATTTTTGTTTTTTCATTAACCGAATTTAAAACTGTACCCATTTATTATCTCCTACTTTACAAACATATTATTTATGTTATATTATTTCCCGATATATTAACATATTTTTATAAAAAATCAAGGAATTATTAATGAGAGAAAAGTATTATTATTGTTATTCAACAGATAATGAATTATTAGGACATTATGCTAAAAAAATAACAGAAAAACATAAAGGAGATCCTAATAAGCATAATATAACCAGTGTCTTATCAACAATTCAAAGTATATCATCATTATTGATAGATACAGCAACGAGTTCTATTAACATTAATATTGATAACCCTTATTATAAAAAAGATAAATTAGCAAAAAAGTTTTATTTTAATTTAAAATTAAAACCATTAGAAGAGTATGATGATGATTTTGTAGATGAAATACATGAATTTAAACAAGTTACTAAGAAATTAACTCATGATGATTTTTCAAATGTTAGCGAAGAACTTTATGGACAAATCTTAAAGTATACAAGTTATCTACATTTAGATAGTATTGATATTGATAATAAAAAACAATATAATGATACTATAAGTAATTTAATTATTTCTTTATTAATTAAAATAAAGGAAGGTGTTATTAATAGAGAAGAAAAATTTCAATTACCTATTGGAAAACAATTATTTAATATTAAAATGGATTGTTCTATTATTTATTAAAAAATAATGTTTGCTTTTTTAATTTTTTTTTGTTATTATATAGACAATACAAAAACATTTGAGGATTTATTCTATGACTAATTCAACTACTAAAACTGTTGCAACAGTTGCAAAAGCAACAACTAATACTTTCGATGACACTGTTAAATATCTACCTGTTGTGGGTGGTTATGCACGTAAATCTCCTATTCGTCCTTCTTATTTAATTTTGGCGGCTCTTGCTTTATCATTTTTTACTGGTGGTTTGTGGTTTATGATTAAGTTATTAGTATTAGGTGGTTTTGCATTTCATACTTGGTTTTTAAATCCTAAGACCAGAAATAATAAGACACTTAAATACAGCTTTTTAGCAGGTGCGGGTGCGGCTTTTTGGTTCTTGTAATACCTTTATAATATTTTAAGAAAAAGATCTATTTAATAGATCTTTTTTTTTATTTTATTATTGAATTTTTTATATTATAATATAGTATTTTCATATAATAACTTTTTTATATATGACAAAAAACTTTTTACTCCTATTACAAGGACAGTTTATTAGCCAAATAGGAACTCAAATTTTTATATTATTTGTACTTTACTGGTTTTTACAAGAAACCAGTTCAAGTATTTATATGGCTATTTTTATGATTGCTGCTACTTTACCTGCTATCTTAATTTCACCTTTTGGTGGAAAATTTGCAGATAATCATTCAAAAAGAAATATTATTGTTTATACTGATTTATTTTCTGGTTTAATCATGCTGTTTATCGGTATTTCTTTTTTTTATATTACTAATATTCAAATTCAATCTATTGTATTAATTATAAGTGCTGTTTTTCTTTCATTATTAAATGGCTTCTTTCAACCTTCTATTTTATCATTTATACCTTTTTTATCTAATAAAGATAATCTTAAACAACATAATGCATTAATACAAAGTACAGAACAAGGCGCAAAAGCATTAGGGTTTGCAATAGGTGGAAGTATTTTTCTTTATTTAGATCTTTCTTTTTTATTAATTATTAATGGATTGAGTTTTATATTATCATCATTGAGTGAATTTTTTATTAATGAAAAAGGAAAAATAATTCATAGAAAAAATATAGATTTCAATTTTATTCAATACTTTAAAAATGAGAAACCTATTTTTTCTTTTTTTGTTTTAGTTGTTTTATTTAATTTTTTATACTCACCATTTATGGTATTTTTACCTATTCATTTGGATAATTTAGGATTTGATTCAAAAGATCTTGGATTTTTACTGTTTACTTATGCATTTGGACAATTATTTTCATTTATTAGTATTTATTTATTTAAAAAAGAAATTAATAGTAAAATTATAATTGAATTAGCTTTTATAATATGTCCATTAATGCTTATATTACTTACTACTTTTAATAATTTTTCTCTTAAAATGCTATTTTTATTTATACAAGGTTTTTCAATAGGTCTTATTAATGTTCTTTTAATATCATTAATGCAAGAAAAAACTGAAAAAGAAATACAAGGAAAGCTTTTTGGCATACTCAAATTATTTGCTGGCATATCAATACCAATAGGGATGATATTATCAGCTTTTTTTATACAAGAAACAAAACAATATATAGATAATATATTCATTATATCAGGAATAATAACTATCTTAGTCTTTTTTTATTTTAAGTTATTTAATAAATCATATTGTTTGTTTTATAAAATTAAGGAAGACACATTATGAAACCAACAATAGGTATAGAAGAAGAATTCATAGTAGTAGATAAAAATTATAATCCTGTTAATTATAAATTTGATGATTTTAATGAAGAATATTATTCAAAAGAAATGCATCAAGGTGTTTTAGAATCTAAAACAGATATTTGCTTTTCTTTATTACAATTAAAAGAATCTTTATATAAAAATAGAAATAATGCAATTAAAGAATTAAATAAACAAAATTTTTTATTGATGTCATCTGGAACTCATCCATTTGCTGATTGGAAAAATATTGATATGGTCATGGATAATGATATTTATAAAGAAGTCGTTAATGAATATGGTGCTGTTGCTCGTTCTAATTACATATTTGGAACACATATTCATATAGGTCTTTGGGATGAAAATTTATTAATACCCACAATGAATAAATTAATAGAATATATTCCATTTTTTATTGCTCTTGCTTCTAACTCACCTTTTTGGCAAGGTATAAACTCTGGACTAAATAGCTATAGAACACAAGTATTTGCTAAATTTCCAAGAACGGGAATTCCTGATACTTATAACTCTCTTCAAGAATATTTTGAAGAAATTGAATGGTTATTTAATATTGGCTGTTTGAAGAAAAAAACAAGTATTTGGCAAGACATAAGAATTCATCCTTATTATAAAACAATTGAAATTCGTTGCTTTGATAATCAAACTAATTTAGAAGAACTCTACCTATTAGCTTGTTTAGTATATAGTTTAGCATTTAAAATTGCCACTAATATTTATGAAAATAATAGTTTTATTAATAAAAAAATAATACAAGAGAATAAATGGAAAGCTGCTCGATATGGAATTGAAGCTGATTTTATCACTTCTTTAAATGGAAATATAAAAAGTTTTGATAATTATTTTGATGATGTTATGAAAGATTTAAAACCTATTTTTAAAAAGTTAAAGATTGAAGAAGAAATGAAATATTATCAAAATAATATTAATATTATCAATGGAGCAAAACAACAATTAAAAAATTACGAAATTAGTAAAGAATTATTATTAAATAATTTAATTTTAACTTAAAGGAATAAAAAATGTATAAAAAAGAAAAGGAAGTCTTTTTTAATAAGAAAGAAAACATAAAAGAATCTCAAAAAGAATATTTAAAATCAATAATAGGTGATATTAATCCTTATAACTCTGAAATACCTATATTAATAGAACAACAATTATTAAACAATATGATTAATAATTCAAAAGATATTTTTAAACAACTTCAGAATAAAAAAATAAAATATGATAAAACAAATAAAAATTTAATAGGTAATATTAATAAAAATCCACATTTTTTTACTATTGATTTTGCTTTGATTAAAGAAAATGACAAATATTTACCTAAATTAATAGAATTACAAGCTTTTCCTTCTATTCTATCTTCTTGTTTTTTCTATTTAGATTATTATAACAAATATAATTTATTACCTGATTTCAAAGTAAATGACAAATCAGAAAAAAAAATATTAGAACTTTATAAAAAAACAATATTAGGAAAAGAAAAAAAGAAACACGTTATAATGTTAGACTATAAACAAAATACTTCTTCTACTCATTTTGATTTTCAGTTTACTGAAAAATTATTAGGTATTAAATCAGTTTGTATTGAAAATATTATTTCAATAGATAATGAACTTTTTTATATAAGAAAAAATAAATTAACAAAAATAAAAAGAATTTATAATAGAATCATACTTGAAAATATTCCAGATAAGAAAAAATATAAATTTATTAATTTATTTAAAAATAAAAAAATACATTGGGTAGGACATCCTGATTGGTATTATCATGTTAGTAAAAATGTTCTTGAGTCTTTAGAAGGTGAAAGTATTTTAAAATGTTACTCGTTAGATAACATTAAAAATAAAGAAATATTTAATCAAGAATTTGTTATTAAACCTAAATTTGATTATGGTGGAAATAATGTTTTTTTAAATCCTATATTAAAAGATATTGAAAATATAAAAAACAAATCAGATTTTATTATTCAAGAAAAAATAAATTATGAAAGAATAATTCATTCGTTTAATAGAAAACTTTATACTGAATTTAGACTTCTTTTTATTTTTAATGAAGAAAAAAATGATATTGAATTTTGTTTTTCGCTTGGTAGATTAAGTGATCATAAAAAAATAAACATGAAAGAGATTGAAAACAATAAAGATTTAGGAGCTTCACTTGTTTTCTTTAAAAAATAATATATTATTATATATTAATAAAAAAGATTTTTATGCAATTTGTCGCTATTTTAATAATTGTTATTTTTACTTCTATTATGGTTTTGTGTAGAATTAAGGATATGAAAAATAAAAAAAAGAAAACACTCATACATATATGTGTTTTCTATTTTATGATTTTTTTCTTTTCGTTTACTTTTATTGAAGTATATAATATGTATACAGTTGAAAATAAAAATATTTATCAAAAATATTAAATATGTTTTTTTATTTTTTTAACAAAAAATTTCATTTTATCTAAAAGACTTTCTTCTTTATTTAATACCTTTGAGTATTCTATTTTTTGTTTTTTCAATTCTTTTTCTCTTAATTTTTGTTTTTTTTCTAAAAGAATTCTTTGCTCTTTTTCTTCATGAATTTTATTTATATCATTTGCATGATTAATGTTTTCTAATATAATTAAATATTTTCTAATTAAATTATATTCTTCTTTTTCAAATAGTCTATCACTATTTATTTTCAAATAAACATTATTAATAAAATCTTCGCTTGGCATAATCTCTTTTAACATTTTTTTATTTCTATCATTTTTATACAAGTTTATAAAACCATTAGATAAGCTTTCAATATTATCAATTTCTTTTTTAATTTTTTGTTTAATTTTTAATTTTTTCTTTTCATTAAAAAAATATGTTAAATACATTAATAAACTTACTAATAAAAAAGGGGTTAAAGCATTAATTAGCATAGAAAATATATTTTCTGTACTTACTAATTCAATTGCTGAAAACATAGTAACTGGTAAAATACAAATAAATCCAATTGTAAAAATATATTGGTGTGTATTAGATTCTTTGTTATTAATTATTTTTTTTAATTCTTTTATATATTCTTCCATTATAACTCCTTAATAACTATTTTTTTGCTTTTTCTTCTTTTTTCTTCTTTTTTATAATTATTAAAAAAATTCTCTATTTTATTTTTAAAAGTTCTTTTACCCTCTATTAAAATAGTTTCTATTTCTTTATCAGATTCTTTGCTTTCTAATTTGTAATATTGAAAATTAGAATCAATTGATGTGTAAAATTCTATATAGTTTTTTATTTCTTCATAAGACAGATTTTTTTTAAATTTTAGTTTATTATAAACCTTTATTAAATTCTTAATAATTGGATATTCTAATTTTCCTTCATTAATATATGTATATGAATAATTATAGCCTATTAATTCTATAAATTGTTTATAATTTTTTTTAGATTCTTCTAAACTTAAAACAACACCATATTGTTTTGATTCAATTTCCTTTATTTTATCATTAATACTTTTTTTAACTTTTCTATTATTATTTATTATTTCGTTTATTTCTATTTTTTCTTTTTTATAAACTTTATATAATATTGTTAACAACATACTTGCTATAATAAAAAAAAGACCTATTTTAACAAATAAATAATATGATTCTAAAAAAATTCCCGATTGTAATATAGTATCTATAAAAGAAGGACTATATGCTAAAAGTGCAATAGTTATTACCATACTTAATTTAGTTAAATAGTAAGTTTTTTCTTTTACATTTTTTAGGTTATTAAAATCTATTTTTAAAGAACTTATATCTTTATTTATTAATTTTAAATCTTCTTTTTTTATCATTAAAAAGCCTTAATTTCTTTTTCGTTTACAATTTTCCAGTTTGAATCTGCTTTCTTTAATCTTTCAAAGAATCCTTTAAAATGTAATGCACCATAATGCACAACAATTTTATTAGCATCTATGTTAGATATAATATCAAACATTTTTTGATCTCTTTCTTTTAAAATTACATCTTGCAGTAAACCTTCTCCTAAGTTTACTTCACCTTCTGAGGCAATTTTTAACATTCCACGCATAGCAGCTTTAACAATTACTTTTGTAAAATTACTTGCTTCTTTTAATGAATTTAAAGAATTTTCAAGATCAGTATTAATTTGCCCTGCTATTGGGTTCTCATTATTATAATTTTGCATTAATACAATCAAATCGGCTGCACTCATATCAGCATTAATATCATTTTCAGTTATATGTCCCATATGATTTTTTTGATTATCTAATCCAAGTTGTTCTGAAATAATACCGTAAGTATCAATACCTAAACCAGTTAATTCAGTTAACTCTTTTGCTTCTTCCATATTTGATATTCTTACTTGCTCATAGGCATAAATATAACCATCTAAACGGTAATGCTTTAAGTTTTCTTCAACTTGTTTATAAAAGTCTGTTTCACCTATATGTACCATTTCTTGAAAAACAATTGTTTGTTGTCCATTTGTTAAAGTATATTCTTTCATTTTTAAAGGTGTACTTAAAAATATAGATATATAAACTACAGATATAATTAAAATTGTTAATAATAAAATTCCAAAAATTTTAAAAAACGTTTTTGTTGCACTTTGTTTTTTCACTGATATTTTCCTTATTTTTAGAAGCTATTTTAACACACTTTTTTTATTTTTCAATTAAAATTTTGCGTTTTTTCTATTGTAATAATTTATTTTTAAGATACATTTTTATATTATGTTTCTATCGAAGGAGTTTTTCATGAAAAAGTACGTCCTACTGTTAAGTATCTTATTAAGTTCTAATTTATACGCTGATTTTTTTGAAGTGAATGAATGGCAAGAAGGCATTATTATGGATAATGGAAATGACACCAAACGTTGTACTGCAGGTGTATTTAATAATGATAGCGCGTTTTTTACATTTAATGTATTAAAAAATGAAAATCAAGCAAGAAAACTATTCTTTGAATTTAGAGCAAGTGTTGATATTACCAATAAAGGTTTTATTATTGCTGATTTTGAATTTTATAATGATAAAAACATAAAAAGAGATGATCTAAGATTGAGATTAACACCTGAATCAGAAGGAAATAATAGATTATTTATTTTAGATACTTCTGTTAATACTACTTATGCTATTGAAAAAATGATTGATATGCTTTCTAAATATCAATATTTTTATATTAAAACATTTGATAAAAGTTGGGTAGAATATCCATTTAAATTCAGTTTATTAAATTCTGGACAAGAAATAGACAAACTTTTAAAAGAATGCAGATAGCATTCTTTTTTTGTAGACTTTTTTCATATATATATTAAAATGACCATATAGACATAAGGAAACGTACTATATGGAAATAAAAAATAAACTTTTAGATAAGCTAAAACATGCACCCATCCCTTTATTTGATCTTAATCCTGATGAACTTTCTGTTATTGAAGATTTAATTAATAGTAATAAAATTATTAAGTTTATTGATAATGGAAGTTGTAATTATCCAATAAGCACCTTACATAAAGATGCTTATTATATTAAGCTTGTTAATTAATTATCTTCTTTTTTAATTATTTTTAGATGGGGCTTTTTGTTATTTTGTTCTAAACCTTGAAATACTTTAAGCTCTTCTGATAATTTATTAAATGATTCCTTCATCATTCCATTTAATTCAATCATTGTTTTTGTTTGATTACCTTTATTTTTTCTTTTAATCATATCTATTTTAAATTGAATACCTTCTAATTTAACTTTATTTTCAGGACTTGCTCTGTCAATAATCTTTTGACTTTCATTTTTTTGAAGAGCATTAAGTTTCTCTGGATCTTCTTTTGCCATTTTTATTAGTTCATCTACTGAAGGGAATTTGTCCATAATATTATCTCCTTTTTTTATATTTATATATTATAATAAAATAAAATCAAGGTTTTTCTATAATATAATATAAAAAATTGATTTTTACAGGTTATAAAATAATAAAAAAAAATTAAAAAAAATACTTGATAAATATGATTATTTTAATTATAATTAGAGTATATTATTGCATAAAAAAGTGTTGACATTTGTTTTGTAATTTGTTATAATACTTGAAATCTTGACAAAAGGTGACTTTATGCAAATAGATCCACAAAGAGTACTACATAATTTAAAAAACTTCAAAGAAAAAAATCCTGAAACTTCCATTCCAAAATCAATTCTCTTAATTTATAAAAAATGTATAGGCGAAGATATTTTTGATTTATATGAAGGTGAAGATCATGAAAAATTCAAACCTGCTGTATTTGATTTTTTACAACTCAGAGAACAAATTACTAAATGTGAAAACGGAGAAGCATTAGTTACCTTATCAATGAAAAGTTCTAATGAAGAATCCAAGCAGTTTTTATCTCCACTTGGTATTTCCATATTCGAAGCTAAAGAAGTCTTTAAGACGCTTAAACAAGAAGAGTTTTTTGCGGTTTCATTTAATTAATGCTTAATTTTTTATAAAAAAGGCTCTTTTTAGAGTCTTTTTTTATGCCTTTTGTTTTTGTTTGTTGTTTTTTTAATCAATATATAGTAATTTAACAATATATTTAAAATACATTATTTAATGTGTTTTTTTTACAATCCATTTTAAAAACAATCACTTAATATTGAGACTATAGTATAAAGTGTTATATTATTATATATACAACCCAAAATAATAACAAAAAAAGGATTTTAAACATGAAAAAAACGGTATTAATTTTATCTTCAGTTTTCGCTCTATCATTATCAGCAACAACCAATAATGTAGAAACCCAACAAGTAGCAAACAAAGTTGTTGTTTCTTCAACTTCTGTTGATAATCTTGATATTATAGGCGAAACTGCAAAAGTTAGAAAAAAAGGCGAAACTGCAAAAGTTAGAAAAAAAGGCGAAGTTACAAAAGTTAGAAAAAAAGGC
>CEPZ01022313.1_pt1 | contig 13665 bp, 10 predicted proteins | sample 530461 | NCBI WGS metagenome assembly CEPZ01 (sample SAMEA2620106, study PRJEB7988) | marine metagenome | isolation source: saline water (ENVO:00002010), including | reverse complement strand
CAGAAGAAATTGTATTTGTTCTTGATACTTTAAATGATCTATCTAATGCCTCTTGCATTTGTTGAATAGTCATTGTTCCACGATCCAAACCCTCTTCATGTGTCTCCGCAGGGAATGGATCATTAGCAATATAGTCTATTGCTTGAGTTTGCGGGACATTCCTTATAATCACTACTGTTTCTCCAGTAGCTGGAGTATTGCCAGTAGTGGTTGTTATAGAACCTCCACTTGCATCTCCTGCACCTGCTACTGTGTAGTGCGTGGTTAGAGTTTTAGTTGTCTCTGTTCCTGTTGAGGAACGAATAATAACTATTAGGTCTGAGTCCGCAAAAATTTTAAAATTGTAAGCAAAGGTAGTTGTACTATCATTGCCAGAGTAGGAATTTTTTACTGTTGTTGAAGATATTGTCATAGTTAAAAACCTTTAAATTTCCTTGATGGTTTTGTCAATAAAAAATCTTGATTATACTCTTTTTTCATACGCTTTTCCATTCTTTTTAAAACACCAGGATTGAGTGTTTCTAACATTTGATAACCTATTAAATAATCAAAAGCAGTTTTTATATAAAATAAATTTAAGAAAGGTATATTTTGAGTTACTGTTCTATACGCCAATCTTGCTGCTTTACCGCCTTCACCTGTCATACCATATTTAAGAGCTAATACAACATCTAAACCAGACAATGGAACAGGACCGGCTAATGATCCAGCAGCCTCAAGGCTTGATCTTGTTTCTCTAAATAAAACATCTCCATAAATACCAAGTCCACCACCTTGTAATAAAGCAGCTACAAAACTTTTAAATTTTGTTGGATCTCTTGGCTCTTTACCTTTTAATAAATCTTTAATAGTCATTGACATATAACCTAAAATTGAAGATGTTAAAAGTATTGCTCCTAAACCCATTGTTCCTCTTAATTTTTGTTTATTAGCTCCTTTAAAATAATCCATTTCTCTTCCTAAAACTTTCATAACAATAGATAATGGAAATGCTTTAAATTGACCTATAAATCTAATAGCTTCACCAGGACCAGTTCCAGACATTAATCCTTGTGTCATAAAACCTTTTACTCTAGCATCTGGCTCAATAACCGCATAAAGAGTTCTATCTAAAAGCATACCAGATACAGATGTTTTAAATTTTGTTTTTTCTATTCGTATTTGTCTTTGAGTTAAATTATCTAAACCAGTTATTCGCTTTACATCAGCATCAGATATTTGATCTAATAAACCAATATTAATAAATTCCTTTCCATCATCTGCTGTTTCCATTGCAGTTTTTCTTATAATGTCCCATCTTGTAGAATCTATATTATAAGTTTCAAATAAACTTTTTAATTGTTTATTTAAACTTCCAAATTCTATATTCTTTTGTTTTGCAAAATAATTTGCCATACCTAACATAGCTCCTTCTTTAAGAGTGTTGGTCCACCAGGTTAGTAAATTAAGTTTAAAAAATATTCTTTGAGTTCTAGTCCAACCTTTGCTCATATTGTCTCCAACTTGGTATCTACCAGCAATATCATATATGGCACTATCAGTTATTAATCCTAAACTTTCTACTATATCTTTTAATTGTTTTGGATTTTTTATTTTTCTTAAACTATTAAGTGCTTCAAACATTCCTCCTAAAAATGATCTACCTTGGAATCTCATTTCTGAACCATATAAACCAATATCTGCAGCAGCCGATATTGTTGCACCTCCAAGTTTTGCCATAGAAGCTATGGATCTTGCTATTGCAGAATATTTAGCAACTGCAAAATTTTCTACAGTATAAACAGAGCCATCTACAATTCTTAAATATTTAACAAAAGGTCTATCGCTTTTAATTTTTTCTATATTTTTTTTTTGATTTCTAAGTCTTTCATGTACTGCAGCTCTAATGATATTAAAATTATCAGTTGGTCTAGTTCCTAATGAATCTAATATACCAATATTTCTACCAGTAGTTTGTAATCCTGAAATAAATGATTCTTTTAAATTACCCATTCCAAAAATATCATTATAAGCAAACCAATCACTTGCACTTTTAAAGTGTAAAACTCTTTTAAATTCAGCCTTTTTTGCTATATTTCTCGTTATTTTAGTGCCAAATATAAAACTAGCTCCATCAGCCATTTGATATTTGTTGCCTACCAAGGTGCTATAAACTTGTGTCATAAATTCTTCTATATCATCTACATTAACAAAGGTTCTGTCATGGTCTAATTTTTCCATTACAAAATTTCTCCATGCTGTATAATTTTTTTCATAATTAATATTTTTCTTAGTTTTTCCTTTTGTATCAATTTCTATATCTTTTAATCCTAATTTATTTGCAGCATCTCTTACAGAATAAGGATCGTGAGTTTGTCTAACAATATAACCCCACATTTTAGCAATATTAGCACCTCTATCATTTAATGATTGTCTAATCATTTCAGAATATTCATCCATAATTTCAGCAAGTTTTTTAATAGTTGGATCTGTTTCTGTTATTGGTGGTTCTAATCCTGTCTGTTCTTCAATGGCAGTTCTTCTTTGATTAATTTCTTCCATTGCAATAGCCACTCTTTCTTGAGTTTTTTTGTCTGCATCAGCAAATAATTCCTCTAAATTATTCTCTCTTAATTTTCTATTAAAACCTGCAATGAATTGATTGGAACTTGTTTGTTGATGTATAGCCACCGAATCTCTTGCACCGGCAACTCTTCTATTAGTACCAACTAAAATTGAAATCAATCCTTCTTCTGGATCATCAGGAAAATTCTTTATAACAAATTCTGTTAATTTTCTAATTTTAATTTCATTTTCAATAGCATTTCTTTTGTTTAATTTTTTCTGTAATTTAATTTGTTCTGTTACTTCTTGTGCAACCTTATCTACATTAATTTCATTAATCTTAGATACTTTCATTTCTTGTTGTGCTAATTTTATAGCGTCAAGAATTTCATCTTTTTGAGTTGATCTAATAGATGATTTTTTAAGTAAATCTTCTATTCTTAATAAGCATTTATCTGCCATTGTTATCTCCCATTAACACAGTTAATTGCATCTTTAATAATTTCATCTAAGTCTTTAGATTTATTATTAGTTTCATCTAAGGCTTCCTTTGTTCTTTTTACATCAAAAGAATCTTCAATAAATTTTAATTCTAAATCTTTTTGATTTGTTCTAAGGGTTTCTAATTGTGTTTCTAAACTTTTTATTTCTGAATCAGTTTCTACATTGTTTCTTTTAACAACATTTTTTTCTACATCATTTAATTCAACTTGATCTATTTTAGATTCTGATTTAACTTTTATTTTTGGTGTAGCGGATGTGTTCGATACATTTCTAAGATTAGGATCAGCATCAACTATAGGAGATATATTATTAGGTTTATCTAATAAAAAATCATTAAGTGATTTTTCTAGTAATAGTTTTCTAGTTTTTGGATCAGTTTTTTCTAGCTCCATCATAATTCTACCATTTTCAGGATAATATTCTCTATATAAATTAAACTCAGCATCCGCACCTTCGTCTACTGTAATTTTATTTTCTTTCCTTGCTTGTTTAATTTTCTTTTGTCTTAGTTTAAATTTTCTTGCGGTGTTTAAATCTTTTAATTTTCCAGCACCCACATGAAGTCCACCACCCATTATAGTTCCAAATGTAATATTTAAAAAACTATCCATGTGGTCATAATCAGCTTTTACTTTTTGAGCTACACCATAAACTATAGGCTCAATAAGAGCTGCACCCACAGCACCTTCCACCATACCTCTTGCTAATCTCGCTGTTTTAAATCCTGTTCTGCCAACAAGCCATGCAAATCTTGTCTGTCCAAACACAGGAATAAAGGAAGCAGCAATATTGATAGGATCAAATAAACTAACTGCTAAACCGGTTCCAAATTTAGCTGCGGTTACTCCCCAATTATCAGGTCCTCTTGCAATAATACTTTGTCTCTCTCTTTCATCTTTTTTTCTATTAACTATAATATCAACAACAGATTGATATTCATCATTATCAAAAAACAAACCTAATCGTTTATGTTCTTCATTGCTATTTAAAGTTTCTCTTGAGATAGGATTTTCTTTTTTTTGTATTGATAAACTTTTAGCCTCTTCTAATTGTTTATATGTGTAAATAGAATATGATGGATTAAAATTCCAGTTGTCTGCAGCAACAGCTCCCAATGTTTCAAGTAAACTTGTTTGATATTGATCATAACCAAATTTATCTGCTGTTTCATTTATATCTAATCCAAAGCCAAATTGTGCCATATTATTTTCTATTTACAATTACAGCTAAAGCCATAACTGCTGCTAAAGTATCATCTCTTTCTAATAAAATAGACATTTTTTCTTCTGAAAGACTTGATAAATATTTAACTGCTGATTGACCATCACTTGAATATTTATATTTTGATTTACCAGAAAATAATTTTTCAAACTTTTTTCCAAATATTGCAGAAGAATTTTTTAATAAATCTAAAGCTGTTTTAGGTTCTACTTGCCAATACGATCTTGCAGGACCGCCACCTATTTGAACTTTTGTTTTATAACCAGATTCTATTTGACCAATAGCATTACCATATTCTATTAATTCTTTTTTAGATAAATTTTTATCTCCTTCAAAAACAGTTGATGCTGCATCTATAGCTTTTACAGCTTCATCAGGAACTTTATAATCTTTACTTATTGCTTTTAAAGCTCTTTTATTTTTTTTAGGATCATTAGTTGTTTGATAAAGTGTACCCCAATCATTTACTATTTTTTCATTTGTTAATATATTTTTTGTTTCTTTTCCAATTTCCATTGCTTCATTCATTGCTACTATATTTCTACTCGCATAATTACCACCTGCAAAAGAAGCATAATAATCTGATTCTATTTTTTTAGAATATTCTAATTCAATATTTGTGCCTGGTAATGTTAATGAAGTATCATCAAAATTAAATGTTAAAAATTCTCCATCGGCATTTTTAACTGGAGCAAAAGAATCATCAGGAAAAACAATACCAAAAATTAAACCATTACCATCTGCTGTATTTCTCCATTCTCCATTATCTTCCATTTGTTCTTTCATTTCTTCTGTTAGCTGTACTTCTGTAACATCTTTATTATCCGACTCAAAAGCAACAGCATCAAATTCATCTAAATAATGTTTTTGAATTAAATCAGCTTTTGCAACAATTCCAGTATCTGCTTCTATTGTGTGTTTAATATCTTCCCCATTATATATTGTAGGAACATAATAAGTATCTTCTATTACAAAATGATCTTTTATTAAACTAGCTGCTTTCTCTTCTGCATCGCCTTGGTCTTGGTTTTCATCAATCCACATTGAATTTAAAACATCATACGCTAATACTTTTTTTATATTATGAAGTTTGGCAATGGCTTTGCTTGTATTAACATTATTGTTTCTTGCAATAATATCTTCAAATTCTTGAATTTCAGCACTTATGTTTTCTTGTATTTCTTTAAAATCAATATTATTATCTTTTGCAAATTTTTTAAGTTTTTCTTGTTCTTCTTTTTGATCATAATTTATAAAACGATTTGTTATTGTTGGATTACCAAAGAAAGAAGATAATTCTGCAGTTATAGGTAGTCCTGCATTGCTAAGTTGTAACATGGCTTGTGAATTATATTCACCAAATTCAGCTTCTAAATTTGCTAACATTGCAACTCTTGTTTTAGAATCTCCATTGTTATATCTTGTAACAAAGCTATCAGCCTCACTAATTGACATTACTTTTATTTTATATGGTGGTTGTCCCATATTAATTTGAGTTTCTACAAATTTATTAACTAATGCTAATTTTTTTTGTAAATAAAGTTCATTATTTTTTACAGCATCTATAGTTTCTAATTCTTCAACTAATTTTTTAACATCGTCATTTGTTTGAGTTATAAATAAAACTGGATTTGAATCCATAGCTGTATTTCTTGCTACTACTGCTTTTAAATATATATTTTTTTCATCATTGCCTTCTTTAAAAGTTTTAACTCCAGTCTCTACTTCATTGTCTATTATTTCATTAAATCCTTCTATTGTTTCCGATATATCAACATTACTTATAGAATTAATAATTGCTACATTAGCTACTGAATTTTTTAATGAATCATATTGTTGTAGCATTTTATTAAATACTTTTGGTTCTATAATTTCTTTTGCAAACTCCATATCAAAATCTATTTCTTTTCCTAAAGATGCTGCCAATAAAAAATTACTCCAATCATTCTGAACCATAGGTAATAAAACACCTTTTGCATCTTGTATTAAATCTATTCTTGTATCTAAGTTTAAATTAGGAAATTGCTTATCATCATTTAATTTAAGCCAAGCTAATTTCGGATTATCAATAATCATTTTAGTTGCTTCAAAAACTTCTATTTTACTTGGAATAAAATCAATTATTTTTTTTAAATTAGCATTTGGTATTTTACCTTTATAATTAGTTGTATATAAATTAGTTAAATCATTTTCTAAAGTAACATAATCAAAATTACCTTCTGCTAAAAAAGCAGTTGTTAATAATCTTTTTTCTTTTAAAGCAACATTATTATCTAATGATGTTAAAATATTTTTTGATATTTGTGTATTAGTTCTAAAAATTCCCTTTTGTACTTCAGCTAAAGCATAATTATTAAATAAATCTTGAACACTTCCATTCGTTGCATTTGCTTTATATTTTTCAATTAAAGAATTTGACTTTGTTTTTAAAATTTGATTTGCTATTTCTTTATTTTCTAAAACATTTACTTCATCATAAACTTTTTGCATATCAGTTATGAAGTCATTTTCTAATTTTAATGCTTCTGTTTTATTTTGAGCATCATTTTCTTTTATTTTAAAATTAACAACAGCATCAGTTACCGGTTTTAAAGCACTAAAAATGTTAGAATTAGGATTAATTTTAATATTAGATGTAGTACCAGCTAATTGTTCTATTGATCCTTCTGCTTGAAATGTAGGTATTTTTGGCATTATGTTTTACTCATTGCTAATAAACTCGTTCCTGTTTGAGCTATTGTATTTATTTGTGCTAATTTAGCTTCATTTCTGGCAATTTGTCCTGAAATTCTTGCAAAGTTTGCTTCTTCCATTTTATTTGCTGCAGCAACTTTTGAATTATATTCAATTAAATTTTTTTGTAATTCCGCTTCAATAGCATTTGATAATTCAATATAATAACTACTTCCACTTCCAACTACAACACCGGATTTTGCTAGAGCAACTGTAGTTTCACCTTCAATTTTTTTAAAATTTTTTTCAAATTGAGCAATATCAAATTCTGCTTTTTTTTCTATTTGCTCTGCTTGACCTTCTAAAACTTTAGCATTTCTTTCGTGAACTGATTGATTATACTTACCAATTTTGCCTTGAGCTTGGTATTGCATAACACCCATTGCTCCTACTAATAAATTAGCTCCCATTAGAATATCCTCGCATATCTGTATTGATCTGAACCATCAAACCCATAACATTTCATTAAACCTTCGTTTTCTAAACCTAACCATTCCGCAAATCTTAAACCTTGTTTAAAATCTTTTCTGATTGCGGTTTGAACTCTTTTAATATTTTGTTGTCTGGCAACATTAGCAAAATCTTTTTTAATTGCTTTAGCAACTCCTATTGGATATTTCCACATTTCGTTTGTAGCAATCACCCAACCTTCTGCAACTTGTCCCCAAACTATTTTCATACCTGCAGCAAAAATTGGTTTATTATTTACAATACCGGTAAAAGCTAATTTATCTTGTTCAAAAGTTTGAGCATCACCCATAATTTTTATATATTTTGAATCAGCTTCTAAAACTTTATGATTCATTTGACAGGATAATATAAACTGTCCATGTTCTTTTGTGTAAGGTGCTATATGTAGTATATTATCCATCATTTGTTTGTAATCTTGGGTATAACGATAAAATTGTAAAAGGTAAAGGTTGAGTTTGCCTAACAAGAATATATCCATCAGTATCATAATTTCCTCTAAACTCTACTTCTTTATCTCCTGTGAATACTGGGATTCCTTCATCCATAGGATTAGCAGAGGTTCTAAATGGTATTCTTTCCATATTTGATAAGTCTGGTCCTATCTCAACACCAACACTTTGATATAATCTAGCAGTAATTTCATAAATTCTTTTAGTTTTTCCTTGAGATGTTCCATCTTGTGAACCAGCATCTATTCTCATTGTTTTTAATATTGAATGATAAGCTAATCCCATTTTAACATTTGTTGCAGAACGATCTAAAACAACACTTCCTGAACTTACAGGTTTATCTGGATGTGTTGCACCATCTGCTAATATGGCAATTGTTTGTCCCTCTAAATGATCTAGTCCTGTAAATGTTGTTGCGGCAGTTCCGCTATAACTTAAAGCACTATCTAAAAAATTAAATGATGTATTATCTGTTTCATCAAAATCAAATATATTTAAGTATTCAACATATCTTCTAGTTGATCCATTAACTGTTCTTTTAACAATAACCCATACTTGATATTCTGAATCATCGGTTGGAATTACAGCAACACTTTCACATACAGCTTTACCTTGATCTGTTGTTGTTAATCTCGTTGTATCATCTACAGATTTAATTGTTAAAAATCCTGTAGGCGAAGGAGATGTTTCTGTAACTGTAACAACTGCTGCGGCAGGATTGGCAACTGTAAAATCAGCGTGAGCATTAATAGCAGTATAAATATTATCTGCTGTAGTATTATTATTAGTTTCAGTTTTAAATTCATCTGTTCCAGCAGTTCCTGTTGTAGAAGTAAAAGTAACTGTCGTACCATCTGATTTAGTTAATAATAATCTTGTTCCAGTTGCTATATTTGCATAATCAGAAACTGTAATTGTTGCAGCACCAAATCTTCCACCAAAAATATGTCTATGCCAGGCAACAACTTCCTGTTCTCTTTGATAAGTTAATGCTGCTAATTCACCATCTCCTCTAACGCACCATAAAATTGATAATGGTTCACCCTGAAAAGCCATTTGAGTTATTCCACCGGAAGTAACATGTTCGGCAAGGATAGTTAGATCAGGTGAAGAATAACCATCTACATCAAAATTATAAGCTAATTCTCTAATTTTTCTTTTTGCTCTTTGTAAAAATAAGGTAGCATTACCAACTGCTACAGCATCTACATTAGCTCCACCATTATTTGTTTGTTTTTTAATCAATATATTTGTTGGAGTAACAGAGCTGTCATCTCCACCTCCACTAACTGCAAATTCACCACCGGCAGTTCCAATAATTAGAGTTCTTGTTGCTGACATAAATCTAATTGCATTAACTTGGTTAGATGCGATTGTATAAATAATTGCATCATCATCAGCTACAGTACCACCAATATTAGCATCCATGTTTTCATAATCACCAGATTTTGAAAAATAAACTGTTTGTGGATTACTTAATGTTGCGGCAAAAACTAATCTTTGTTCAAAAAATGTTACGCAGGAAGGATGACCTGTGGTATCAGAAAATGCTCCTAAGTACCAAGCTGTAATAGCATTTGTATTTGTAAAGGCGGTTGTAATGGTTGCGACTGCAACAGTTGAATTTGTCCTAGCGGTTATTACTGCATAGCCACCATTAAAATGAATTTGTCTACCCACATCTGTTGCTAACCATCCTTGGTCATCATTAATTCCAGTTATGGCAGAGGCTGTAATATTAACTCCAGTTCCAACACCTGCGGAAGCTGGTGTTAAAGTTGTTGCTGTTGTATTAACATCTATAAATGGTCCATTGGTAAAATCTACATCAGCTAATGTCCAAGAAGTATGACCAGTACGAGATAGTTTTTCTACCTCATGGTTTGGATGGGTAATGTACATAACATCAGCAGATTGAGCAAATTTTATATCAAATAATTCTGCTTCTAAATAAGGAGAGGTAATTGTATAAACTTTATTAGCAGTTCCTGCTGAACTATAAGCAGTATATCCTGAACTGTTTATATCAACACTATCTTTATCTTGTAGTTCAAATGTATTGGTAGTTACACCTGCAACTAAAAATCTTTTATTATTTACTTCGGTCATTCCTACAACTGAAGTAATTTTTATTTCATCACCATTAGAATAACCATGTGAACTAGATGTAACTACTGCAGGATTAGCTTGAGTAATTCCTGTAATAGTTTTATCACCTTCTAATATTGCACCATTGTCTTTAAAAAATCTTATTTTTAAATTTGAAAATTCAAGAATATAAGTTTGTGTTGTTGAAAATTCAAAAGGTATTAATCTTGTTTTTTTTGAACTATCAGTAACTTCAGCTACATGAGTTGTACCTGGTCTACGAGCCGCAGCTCCATGAGGATAGATAACTAAATTTTCTAAATTTGAACATCCTGCAGCATATTTTGTTAGGTCTGTTCTTCCATCTAATCTAGGTGATAATTCACCTGCGGTAAAATTTGTAAGTTGTGCAGCTACTCTAGCCATATATTAAAACCTTGAATTAATAAATGAACCTGCGTCTATAACATCTGCCATTCCTAAATCGTGATCTACATTCTGACCTTCAGTTGAATCTACAAATCTAGCATCTTTTAATTTTTCTTGATATGATAAAATCATATTTTGTGATGTTGTGTTGTTAGATGTTACTGCATAAGCAATGTCCGCACCTAGAGCTGCAGATAATGTTTCTCTTAATAGTTCATCATATTCATTGGGGTCAGTAATTCTTGAAATATATAATATTTTCATAGTGGATGCGTTACTTAATATTTTTCTACCTTCCACTTTATAATTTGAATCGTAATCTAATACTCTAAGTAATCTTAAACAATTTGCTGGTAAGGTATAAGCATAGGTAAAACCCCATGCCGGTGAAGTAGTTGATGCAGCTAGTTCTAATCTTGCTTGTAAACAATTCCAAGGATGTGTTCTAAACAAGGCATCTCTAACTTGAGTGTATCTTGAATTGCAAAGTCTAGCGTTTTTTGAATCTTCTGTTAAGGATAGGATTGTTGATGCTCCTAATTGATTTAATGCTCCATTACAAATATCTACTACTGATGCCATATTACTTCCTTATAATATACTTACGCCTTATTTGTCTATCTCTTTCTAAAGCAAATATCTCTTCTTCTGTTCTTTCTTGTTTAGTATCAAATCCATAATGATATTTAGGACCATACTGAAACCGGTCTACAAGAACATATCTGTATACATAATTATTTTTTTTAAAATGTAGTACAGGTTTTAAATTTTTAATCTGTTTCATGCTAAACAGGCGAGGTTCAGTCTCCCTCTACTCGCCTGTTTAATTCTATTTATTAGTCTACAACATATTGTATTCTGAATGACATTGTTCCAGCAGTACCACCTTCAGCAAACATTGTTGCTGCAATGTAGTAGTAACCGCCTGGATCTGTAGTGTCTCCAGCAGTAGTATGTATCTTTTCTCCGACAGTATCTATTGCTGCAACTTCATGTCTGACATCAGCCATTCCAGCAGCATCTGCTACTGCAGTTGCATAACAGTCTTCGTCTTTAACTACACCAGCGGAAGTATAAATTCCGACATTGAATGTGCAAGATCCACCGAATGTGTCTGTACCAATATGTATTTCGGTTACAGTCGCATTACTTGGAATCGGTGCTAACATAACAACATCGTCATCGTTACTATCCCCTGCCGCAAGTTCAATAGTTCCTTGTGCTACACGAACTGATCCATGTAGAAGATTGGCACTAGTTGCAACTTGAGGCGTAGCTTCTAAGTTTGCTACTAAATCTGAGTTTTTAGTTCCCATATATTCCTCCTATTACGATTCGGTACATTGTACTTCAACAACTTTGTCTTCTTCCATTCTAGTAGCACCGATGCTCATGCAGTAGTACACTTGAGTGGCATAAGATTTGTCAGCTCTTTCGTCTATTCTAGCATTGACATCTTTGCCAATACCTAAAGCTATTCCATCTTGTGCGAAGGCTATACATGATCTAGTTGTGCTAGATAATGCAAGTCTGTTTGATACAATGAAGTTAAAACCAAGATAAGTGTTGATTTCACCATTAGCCAATGCTTTGACTGTGTTAAAATCGGCACTTGTTACCTCAGTTATGTTTAAAAGATCACTAATCTGCTTTGGTGATACTATAATGTGTCTTGGTATAGAAGGATCTACATCGCTTAAATCAAGAGTCTGTTTTGCTTCTCTTAATTTAGCAATATTTAAACCAGCAGAACCATGTACGATTTGATTCGCATTGGATGTGCTAGTTGATCCTGTCTCACCAGTATACGCAGTACCTATTGCAGCAGTTATGATCACATCATCTATTGCTCTTCCCATTGCCATAGCAGCAGCTTGAGCATAAGATGAAGTCGGATCTATTAAGAGTCTAACTTTGTCTTGTTGATCTATTAAATCAGCAAATTCATAATCCGACAGAGATATTCTACGCCTCGCATGAGGTGTGTCTATCTGTGGAGTGTCTGAATGTCTGCTAGTTTTTTCAACTGCAGTTACTGAGCCAACTTGATCTAAGAAAGCATTTTTTCCTGTAATACTTTCTACTCTGACTTTGTCTCTTAATAACGATCCCATTTGTTGGGACAACATTTGTACATTAGCAGAATACTGCTGTACAAAAGCTGTTGTTACTTGTGATGACATAATTGTCTCTCCATATTATTATTGATTAAATCAGAAAGGTTCTCCATCAACATTGATAGGCATCTCTTGGATTTTAAGTCTTTTAGACTAGAGTCTTTTGCTGCTTGTCAATAAGGTTCTTGCGAATTTTCTTATAATTAATCCCTTATAATATTTTTAATAATAATACAAGGGATTAAAATTATTATTATTTAGTATTACTATTCAACATTTCTCTTAATGTAAGCATTTGTTGTATAGATTTATCATGTTCAGGATGTCCCTTAATATGATAAGGATGAGCTTTATCATTCATCATTTGTGAGATTTCCTGCTCAATATTTTTAACACTATCAACATTTTCGCTTTCAGTTGTAACCATTTTATCTTCAGAAAACATAGCGGCTATCTTTGAAAAGCCTTTTATAATTTCTGAATTATCACCAAGTCTAGTTCCATCATGTAATAATAAATCTAAAACTCCTGGCATATTAGCTTTTACTACTGCACTAGCTTGTTTTACTTTAGCCTCATAATCTCTACCCCATTCTTGTCTTAAATGTTGTTCTGCTTGAGCTTGTGAAGTTTCAATATCTATTTTTGATTGTTGTGCAGAGCTTTCCATATTATTTTTATAAAACTCTAATATTCCTTGAGCCTGTTTATTATTTAAACCTAATTTATGAGATTGCTCGGCAAAGGATTTAATTTGATTTTCATCCATTTCTACAATTTCTGAATTAAGTTTTAAATCATATTTTGCAGCAGATTCTGGTCTACCTAATTTATTGTATGCTTCATCCCATGCTTCTTGAGTTGAATTGTTTGTTGGTATTGCTATTTTATCCTGACCAATCATTTTAGTTGCGTTAATATAACTTTTAGCTAACGCATCTATTTCTGTAAATTTTTCAATGTTAGGATCTTTTCTAAACTCCTCACTTATTGAATCTTTCCAAGTTGATTGTGGTGCAGGGGTATCTGCTCCTCTAACTGCTGTAGGTGTTGCTACCGGTTTTTCTTCTGTCTGTGCTGTAGTCGTTTTTTCTACAGGCACAGTTTCC
>CEPZ01000535.1_pt1 | contig 13670 bp, 18 predicted proteins | sample 530461 | NCBI WGS metagenome assembly CEPZ01 (sample SAMEA2620106, study PRJEB7988) | marine metagenome | isolation source: saline water (ENVO:00002010), including | reverse complement strand
CAATTTTCCTTTTAATACTTATTTGCAGTCAAAAATATATATTAAATCAAAGGAGAATTTTATTCAAGATATTGTTCAATTTCTTCCTTACTATTAAATCCTTCTAATACTTGATTCTCATTAATCAAAACAGAAGGCAGATAATTAATATTATAAACTTGTAATTGCATTTCTACAGAATCTAAACCTAAATTTCCTGCAATAGGAATTAGTATAATCTCATCTCCTTTTTCTTCTTTAATTTTTCTTAAAACATCTGAAATAGCATCTTGCTCTGCTTTTTTAGTCAACTCTCCACCCTCATTTTGAGAATAAATATAAACCATAGTTTGTAAAGCTCCCTCACACTTTTTCTTTAATAAAATACTATTCAACCATAATTCTGTTTTTAATAAAACATATCTTTTCTTTTCTAACAATATATCTTTAAAAATTTCATTCGCCTCCTCATATTTTTCTAAAACCAACCCTTGATTATATATCCTTTCTGCAAAAATAAGATTTTGCTGAACCGCAATACCACAAGAAGACTCATTCATAATTTGATAATAATAATTTTGTAATTTTAAATCTAAAGCATCTACTTCAAAAGCTTTATAATTACTAATAATTTTATTAGTTCTATATTGTTCAACCTGTAATCCAACTAAAAAACCAATTACTAAAATTAATAATGTTAATAACAAAGTTTCTACAAATATCCTATATTTTGCCTGAATTATTTTGTATACCATCCTATCTCTCCTTTTATTAATTTATAAATTGAAATTATTAATGGAATAAGATATAATGGACGATATATAAAAGTATATATTAATATATTTTTTATTTTTTTATATTTTGTTTCACTTCCTTTTAAAGCAAGTTTATAATAAACAAAACTTAAAAAGAAAAACATTGCTGCTAAAATTATTAATATAGTTATGGAAAAATTAAATTCAAAAAACATAAATGGATTATATCCTTCAAATATATAAGGAATAGACCAGAAAAATAAACTTAATTTTAAGTAAAGTAATCTTAAAATAAGAAAAATTCCAATTAAAGAAAGAAAAAAAGATAATGAAACATAACCCATAACAAAATAACCAAAAAGATTTTCACTTCTAAAAAAGAATTTCCTGTATTTAGCAAGGGTTTGCAAACCTCCAAGATTCCATCTTACTCTTTGATTAATCCAATGACTAAAGGTTTTAGGAGTAGTTGTATAGACTTTTGTAGAGTATGACATCTTTGTCTTGTAGCCCTTACTTAGAAGATTCCAGGTAATCTCAATATCTTCAGTCATATTTTTTACATCAAATCCACCAACTTTTAAAACTAAATCCTTTCTATACACACTTAAAGGCCCATTTGTAACATAAACACTATTAATAAAATCTAATAATTTTCTAGTCCATGCTATAACAATATAATCAAAATCCTGATATCTTTCTATAAAATTTTTATTATTTTTAACTAAAACTCTTGAAGTTACAGCAGCAACTTTTAAATCTTCAAAATAACCAACCATTTTCATTAAACTATCTTTTTCAGGATAAGAATCTGCATCAACAACTGCAATTAACTCTCCTGTTGCAATTTTAATTCCTTTATTTAAACTATCTGCCTTACCAGAATTTTTTTTATCTAAAAGTTTAACTTCCTTATGTTTTTTCATAAAGTTTCTAACAATCTCTGCAGTCTTATCCTTACTCCCATCATTAATAATAATAATCTCTTTTTTGTCCTTAGGATAATCTAACTTTAAAAGAGCCTCAATAGTATCAGAAATAGAATCTTCCTCATTATATGCAGCAGTTAAAAAAGAAATCTTTGGAAATCTTGTTGGTTTAGGATACTCAGATAATTCCTTTTTATATCTAGAATATAATAAAATAAATAAAAATAAAAAATAAATTCCAAAAAAGAACATAACTGTATAAATTGTTGTTACAATATTCATATTATTCACCTACAACTTCTTCTTCAATATTTTGTTTTTCAATATTTAATTTCTTGCTTTTCTCTTGTTCTTCAGAGCTATCTTGTTGAGCATTATCAGTATTAGAATTATCTTTATTATTCTTAGAATTATCATATATTTCATTTTCAGTTTCTTCCTCATTTTTTTCAATACCAATAACTTCACCATCTTCTTTTTTTTGCAAATGAAAATATTCAAAAAAATCATCACTTAAACGCAATTCCTTTGTTCTTCCTGCTTTTTTAGATTGTACTAATCCAATTTCTATAAAATGTTTAATATGATCATAAGCCTTATTTCCTCTAATTTTGATAATAACACTTTGTTTTACTGGTTGCTTATAAGCAATCACTGCTAAAGTTTCTTGCTCAGCACTACTAAACTCTGCATTTCCTGTAGCTAATTTATTAACCATAGTAACATATTCCTGTCCAATATCCATTTTCCACATATCTTGCTTCACAACAATCTCAATAGCACTGTCATTAGAATTATACTTTTCAACTAATTTTTCTATTAACTCTCTAATCATTAATGGATTAACATCAGTTAACATAACTAAATCCTGCAAAGTTAAAAATCTTGCAGATAAAAATAAAGCTGCCTCAACTTTTTTCATATTTTCAATCTCAGAAATCTCGTCCATCTCATTTACAGTTTCAGAGGTAGTATGTTCAATTACCTCTTTTGTTTCATCTTCCATTAATATTCTAATAAGAATTATATTATAAAGTTTATGAATCTATATCTTAAATTATAATTCTCGCATGAAGAGATTCATATCTCCAGTTTTCTAAATAATCAAGAACTGGTTTTATTTCTTTCATTCTCTCTATTTCTCTTCTCCTCTCTACCTGGTCACTAAAAGGCTGATGAGGACCAATTATCATTGCTTGATTTTCTAAACTCTCACTCATATAAATTATAAGAACTAATTACTTTTAAATATTATTATGATTAAATCAAATTTTAAATCTTAATATAGCACCAATCCCACCTAAATTCCAAAATTGCTCACCTTCCTCAGTTTCTACAGAAATTAATTCAACATCAACATCTGTTTGGTGGGCTAGTTTTTCATATTTTTTAATATCTGGTTTTTTCAATTTTTTACTTAAAAATAACATTTCTACAGCACCATAACTTAATGCTTTTTCAACAGGCTTTTCACCATAAGCTGTTTTATCTTTTTCCTTCCCTAACATATTAAAAAATTTCTCTAAAATCTTTTTCTCCTTAGTAATTTCTTGTTCTGCTAACAAATCTCCAGAACTCTCAACCAATAAATCTACCCCATGATCATCAGCATATCCAATATCCTTTATACCAATAATCTTATCTTCTAAAGCAGTTACTAATTGTCCTTCTTTTAGAAAATCCTCTTTTGCAGGACCAGGCCCACCCAAAAGAATCCCCTTCAAATTTTCTAAATTAAAAAATTCCTTTTTAGAGGCCTCTGCAATCTTTCTAAAAAAATCCTTAGCCATATTTTCTCTAATTCTCCCATATCTTGCACTACTCTGCCCACCTTTAGTTGTTTTTCCAGGAACAAAACTATTAAAATGCTGTAAAATTTTAATCTTTTTACCAATTAATAATCCTAAAGTTGCCTCTTTTCTATCTAAGACAATTAATCCATATACTTCTTTCACCTCTAACATTTCTTCTATAGGATCTAAAACAAAAGTCTGGTCACAACGATATAACCTAACATTTAATTCTTCAGGAGGCTCAAAAGCCTCTGTAATAAAATTATCCTGTCCTTCAACCTGGGAAACATTTCCAGCAAGTAAGGCAACCCCATTTTTAGGAGTTTGTTTCATTCCTTTAGTAACTCTAATTAAACTTTCCAAGGCTTCCTGAACATTTTTTCTAGTAGTAGTACTCTTAATATTAGTTGCAGTAGACTTCTCAGCTTCAAGTTGTTTAGTAATTAAATTAATATCAAAACCTTTTGGAACTAATACTGTAATAAGTTCTGTATGTCTTGCTCTATATGCTTTGAATTCTTCTAAAAATTCTTCTAATTTATCTCGTTCTTTTGAATCCATTGCCATTTTATTATCAATAATTTCTAACTTATATAAACTCAACTTTAAACTTCCCTGTTTTTATATCTTTTGCATTCATAACATCTTTCAAATCTTCAATCATATCTGAGATCTTCTCTTGTTCTGCTTTTGAAAGAAAAACAACACACTCGGCATTCATAGCTTTTTTAGTATTTGTTTTTTCTTGTCTAATCTTAACAAGAATATCTATAAACAAATCCAATTCATCTGTCTTACTTTCTTTTTCAATCTTAGGCCACTCACTAACATGAATACTTTTATTTTTCTCTATTTTCTTAAAATTCTCTTGGTAAATTTCTTCTGTAATAAAAGGAGTTATCGGAGAAAATAGTTTTAATATAGTAAGTAAAGATTTATACAAAGTATATTGCGCACTCTCCTTTCCTTTTTTATTTTGATATATTCTTTTTTTTACAGTTTCCAAATAATTATCAGCAAACATATTCCAAAAAAATCTTTCTGTTTTTGATTTTGCTTTTGAATATTCATAATTTTCAAACCCTTTTGTTACATTTTTAACTAATGAATTTAATTTACTTAAAAATAATTTATCAATCTTCTCTAACTTACTTGGTTTCTTAAAATTAAAATCTTTTAAATTCATAAAAACAAACCTATTAGCATTAAATAATTTAGTTATAAACTTCTTACCTGTAACTAAATCTTCTTCTTGATAATTTAAATCCTCTCCTAACTTACTTCCAGCTGCCCAATATCTTAATGCATCTGCCCCAAACTTACTCATAATATCATAAGGATTAATAACATTACCCTTACTCTTACTCATTTTCTTTCCACCAAGAGTAACATAACCAGAAACCATAATATCTTTCCAAGGAATATTATTTTCATGGTATAAACTCTTAACAATAGTGTAAAATGCCCAAGTTCTTATTATATCATGAGCCTGAGGACGTAAAGACATTGGAATTTTTAATTTATTGTCAATTAAACCTAATGCTATTTGTGGTGTAAGAGAACTAGTTGCCCAGGTATCTAAAACCATTTTTTCTCCAATTGCTTGCTTTCCACATTTAGAACATTTCTTTTTAGTTTGTAAAGGGTCAACAGGTAATTCTTTTTCATTAGCCAAAATAATTTCATTACAATCATTACAATACCATATAGGAATTGAAACTCCAAAATGCCTATTTCTAGAAATACTCCAATCCCACTCTAATCCTTTAATCCAGTTTTCATATCTCTTTCTCATATGTTCAGGATACCATTTAACCTTCTTTCCTTGCTCAATTAATTTCTTTTTTTTATCTAAAATTTTAATAAACCATTGTTCTGTTGGTATAAACTCTATTTCACAACCACATTTATCATGAACATTAACAACATGAGAAATCTCTTCTTCATCAGTTATAAGTTTACTAGCTCTTAAATCCTCTAAAGTTTTTTTTCTTGCCTCCCTTACTCCTAACCCCTTATATTTTCCATGCTTAATTTTCCCATCCTCTCCTAAAATTATTTTTGGTTCAAGTTTATGTTTATTTATAGCATCAACATCAAATCTATCTCCATATGAACATACCATTAAAACACCTGTTCCTTTTTCTATATCCGCACTCTCATCTTCTAAAATAGGAACCTCATGATTAAATAAAGGAACTTTAGCCTTTTTACCAACTAAACTTTTATACTTTTTATCTTTAGGATTAACAAAAACAGCAACACATGCACCTAATAATTCTGGCCTTGTAGTAGCAATAAGCAAGTCTTTGTGGTTTTCAGATTTATCTGAACCTACATTCTCCACCTTAAACTTAAGTATTGAAAACAAACTATTTTCTTCTTTATCTTCTAATTCTGCTTGTGCAATACTTGTCTGACAATCAACACACCAAGGTGTTGCTACCTTTGTTCTATAAATAAGTTTATTTTTATATAAATCAATAAAAGACTTTTGACTTATTTTTCTTGAATGATCATCAATAGTTGAGTAATAAATATCATAATCAGCAGAAATCCCTAATATTTTAAAATCTTCAATACAAGTAGGAGTTTCCTTTTTCAAAGTATTAAGACACAAAGAAATAAATTCTGCTCTTGACATATTCTTACTTTTAACATTATTAATTCTTTCAATAAACCTTTCAGTCGGTAGACCATTATCATCTGTTCCAAATGGGTAGAAGACATTTTGAAACATTCTTCTAAATCTCACTATAAAATCCTGTTGAGCATATGAAAAAGCATGTCCTATATGCATTCTTCCAGATATGTAAGGTGGAGGAGTATCTACACTAAAAATCTCTCCTTTTCTCTTTAAATCAAACTTATAGATTTTATCTTTTTTCCAAAAATTTCTTATTTTCTCTTCTACCTGTTGAGCATTATATTTGTTTTTTGCCATATTTTCTTGATATTCTAATAACAATAACCTTTAAAAACAATCACATATTTTAAATCTTATCATTAAAATGGCAGACAATCTATTCATGCCTTCATCAGGTGGAGGATTAATGAGGTATAATGAAGAATATAAGAGTAAACTTATGTTAAAACCATCACATGTAGTTTTACTTATAATCTTAATTCTAGGATTTGCAGCAGTATTAAAAATCTTTTTTCCAATTTCAGGATAAACATAAAATGTTTCCAGGACTTAATCCCAAAAAAATGCAAGCAGTAATGAAGCAGATGGGAATCCAACAACAAGAAATTGATGCAAATAAAGTTATTATAGAAAAAGATGATGGAAATATTATTATTAACAATCCTTCTGTAACAAAAATTAATATGCAAGGACAAGAAAACTTTCAAATTTCTGGGGATATTTCTGAAAATGAAGAAGAAACAGAGAAAATAGAAGATAACTCTGAACAAGATATTCAAACAATAATGGAAAAAGTAGGTTGTTTAGAACAAGAAGCAAAACAAGCCTATGAAAAAGCAAATGGAGACCTTACAGAGGCTATTTTAAAGTTATCTTAAAATACTACTCAAAAACTCTTTTAAATTTGTCTTAAAAGACTTGCCAAAAACTTTATTAAGGTTAAATTAATTAAAATAAAATGTTTAACAACATAAAAAAGAGGGCACTAGCATTAAGCGCAACTTTTCTTAACTATTTTTCTATATATTGTTTTGATTATAAAAAATTAATCTCAGATATGACTTATAGAAAATTATTTGAAAATAAATAATAATTCAATTACATATATTCTTATTAACATTTATCGCCTCAATTTTCTATAGAAAATTTACTTCCAAACTATGGAAAAATTCCAAGAAAATCTTGCTAAAGCTGTAAAAAACCTACAAATTGCAGACCATATGACATATATAACCTATCCCTTAGTAAATGATAGAAGACTACTTTTAAAAATATTTGATGAAATCTACAAAGCTATTATTGGTTGTATAAATACTATTCTTAATTATGAATATTTATACAAGAGAATTCGTCTTTACAAAGAAAATAGCGAAAATATGGAGACATTTTTTAATAAATGTGCAAAAAACTATGAATTATCAAACGAACAAATAAAAAAAATAAAAGAGATTATAGAAGTAAACAAGCAACATAAACAAAGTGCAATGGAATTTGTCAAAAAAGACAAAATAATCATATTATCTGATAATTTAGGAACACAAACAATTGACCTTCAAAAAGTCAAAGAATATCTACTTTTAGCAAAAGAATTGTTAATGAAAACCAATTTAAAGGTAAAACAAACATAACACTGGAAAAAAACAAGATTTATATATAAGTTATACGTTTGAATTAAATGCCAATTTTCTTAAGGGGGAATCTATTAAAGGCAAGGGTGTAAAGTGTCAGAAATACTAGAAAAAATAATAAAAGAAAAGATTAGCGCAGATCATCTTATGTATGTTAGTATGAAGTATACTAAAACTTGTGATGTAATGATAAATCTCTTAAAAAGATGGAAAATCATGATGGATTTTGCTTTTGAGGGGTTATTAGAAAAAGCAAAAAAACAAAAAAAAGTAAAAAAAATCCCTACCGCCCCAAAATTAAAACTAGATTTAATAAAAGATGTTTTTAAAAAAGAACCAGATATAATGGATGCAGTAAATGAATATGAAATGTTCAAATTAATTGATATTCTTAAAAAAACAAAGGCAGGAGAGTTTAGAAAAGGAGTTTGTTTAACAGTTATTTACAAAAGAGAAGAAGTTAGGATTGACTTAGATAAATTAAAAGAATATGCAGAAATTCTTGAAAGATTTATAAATTACACAAAACTTTTTTTGTCAAGTAAATAAAATTCTCCCTTAAAATAAAAAAATAAAAACAAATATATATTGCTCCTTCAAAGCTTTTATAAATCTAAAAAATACAATATTAGTATATTAAATAACAAAAAAATGGCAAAAACATATGCAATAATTTCAGGAAAAGGTGGGGTTGGAAAAACAACTACTGCAATAAACCTTGGAGTTTCATTAAATCATTTAGGAGAAGAGGTAATTATTATTGATGCAAATCTTACTACTCCTAACGTAGGGATTCATTTAGGAGCTCCAATAGTTCCAACAACTCTAAATCATGTTTTAAATAAACAAGCAAAATTAGAAGACGCGATTTATGAACATGAATCAGGAACAAAAATAATTCCTGCATCTCTTTCTTTAAAAGAAACCGAGAAAATAAAATATCAAAGACTTTCTGAAATAACAAAAAAATTAAAAAAAATAACAAACCATGTTTTAATTGATTGTGCTGCAGGATTAGGACAAGAAGCAAGAGCTGCAATAAGTTCTTCTGATGAAATAATAATTATAACAAATCCTGAAATGGCTGCTGTAACAGATGCATTAAAAACAATTAAACTTGCAGAAGAAATGCACAAACCAGTAAAAGGAGTCATAATAACAAGATACAGAGGAAAGAAAACAGATATGTCAATTTCAAATATAAAAGACATGTTAGAAACTGAATTATTAGGAATTATTCCAGAAGAAGAATCAATTAGAGAATCACAAGTTATGAAAAATGCAGTTATTTATACTCATCCAAAATCCCAAGCATCAAAAACTTATATGACAACATCTAAAAGATTTTTAGGAGATGATATAAAAATCGAGCTTCCTGTAAGACTTGGAGTTATTAGAAGGACTTTAAGAAAATTAGGATTCTAAAAAAATGACAGAAGGAATAGTTACATTTAATGAATGGAGTAAACTTAATCTCATAGTTGCAGAAATCTTAGAAGTAGAAGACATAAAAGGAGCAGACAAACTCCTAAAACTAAAAATAGATTTAGGAACAGAAACAAGAACCCTTGTAGCAGGTTTAAAGCAATACTACACAAAACAAGAATTAGAGGGTAAAAGAATAATAGTTCTTACAAACCTTGAACCTAAAACAATGAAAGGAATAGAATCTCAAGGAATGTTATTAGCAGCAGTTAATGATGACCATTCTCAAATAAAATTACTCCAACCAGATGGAGCAATGCCTTTAGGAAGTAAGGTTAGTTAGATCAACCTTCCTCAGATATCTCAAAAACTTACTTAACTTTTTATGTTTTTCTATTACTTCTCCCTTTAATCCAAAACATGTATATGGAACATTATCATATGCTCTTCTTGCCATAGAATATTCATTTTTTATTAGATCACTTACATATACATATCTAACTAAATCATTTATACTTATTTGCTTAGAATTATTAATAAAATTTTTTAGGCTCATTTGATATTTATCCAATTTTCTTAAACAAAATATCACCCTTCTTAATCTTTCCAACCCTAATAGGCTTTTCAATCTCAGAATATTTCAAATCAAACCCAAACTGCTTACTTATCTTCTCACTTGTTTCAGGAATAAATGGCCATAACAAAATTCCAATTGCTTTAATTGAATCTACAACCTCATAAAGAATTTTTTTATCCCCACTCTCCCAAGGCTTTTTATTTTGAACATATTCATTACAAATATCAATAAATGCAAAAATCTCATTTAATACCTTATCTAATTCAAAATTATCAATAAGTTTTTCAATATCTTTAAGTTTTAATTTTTTCAATAATTTATTCTCACATTTTTGCAAACCATTTTTCTCAGCCAAACCAGCAATCCTTGAAACCAAATTCCCAAGTTTATTTGCTAATTCATTATTATGTCTTTCAACTAAAGCCTTTTCATCAAAATCTCCATCATTTCCAGAACCTAATGGAAAATGTCTTAAAACAAAATATCTAATTGAATCTGCTCCATACTTTTCAGCTAAATTTATTGGAGAGATTGTATTTCCTAAACTCTTACTTATCTTCTTTCCATTAAAACTTAAAAATCCATGATTAAAGGTTGTTTTAGGTAATTCATAACCAGCAGATTTTAATATTGCAGGCCAATAAACACAATGAAACCAAGTATTGTCTTTTCCTAATAAGTGAATTTGAGCAGGCCAAAACTCTTGATTTTTTCCAGCTCCAGAAATATAATTACTAAGTGCATCGACCCAGACATAGACAAAATGGCCTTTTTCTAATGGAAAAGGAATTCCCCAATCAAAACTAGTTCTTGAAATACTTAAATCATTCAACCCTTCTTTAACCCTATTTCTAACTTCATTTCTCCTAGTTTCAGGAAGAACAAATTCAGGATGTTTTTTATATAAATCTAAAAGAAAATCTTTATACTTACTTAATTTAAAAAAATAAGATTTTTCTTTTAATTTTTCAAGAGGTTTTTGATGAATTCCACAAATTAAATCAGGACAATCTTTCTCTGTATAATATCTTTCACAACCAACGCAATATAGACCCTCATACTCTCCTTTGTAAATATCCCCATTCTTATCACATTTTTTAATAATATCTTGTACAATTTTATGATGATCAGAATCTGTTGTTCTAATAAATCTATTATAATCAATATTTAGTGCTTTCCATGCTTGTTTAAATTTTTTAGAAATTTCATCTACAAATGCTTTGGGAGTTTTCCCTGCTTTTTCAGCAGACCTTTGAACTTTTTTCCCATACTCATCAGTTCCTGTTAAAAACCATACATCTTCTCCTAAAATTTTATGCCAACGAGCAAGAGCATCAGCTACAATTTTCTGATATGCATGTCCTATATGAGGTTTTGCATTAACATAATCTATTGCAGTTGTAACATAAAATTTTTTACTTACCATTAAAAATCAAGAAAAAACACATATAAAAAACTAACTAAATTTCACCATTATCAAGTTTTAAGCAAAGTTTCGAACAATCGTCTGAGCTTCTTTTTCCAAACAAAGCGCGGTCTTTAATCTTCTTCCCACCATAAACTTTCCCTAATTCTAATTCAGGTTGACGTGTTTCCATAGAAACAATCTCGTAATTTAGACTAGTTTCTCCAAATTTACCTTCTACAAGAACAGTTTCAGAAACTATTGGTGCAAGATGTTGATACAATCTTTGTTTTATTATAGCTATTTCTCTTTTTGAATTAATTAAAAGAAAAGTCCATAATGCTGAATCAGAATGATATGCACTATCATCATGCTCAGGGCTCACTTCCACATAATGTCTTACTTGTCTTTCAACCATTAAAAATTTATAATAATCAAGTTTATAAGAATTTCTATAATTTCTATATTAAACCAACTCTTTTTTAACTTCTCTAGAATACTTCCCAGCTAGATGCATTGGTTCTGGTAATTTATGAGGAAGATTAATAAATTTCTTACATAATTCTAAACAAGTATCAATACTCACTTGATTTCCAGGACTTACATACATTGGCTTGCTTTGGGGTTTACTAATAAAAACCTTACCTTGTTTATTTCCATTACACAAAATATCTTCTCCTTCTACCTTACAATTAATAAGAGAATTTGAAACACCAACAACAGGAACATCTACACTTAAACTAAAATGACTTGCTAATCCTAATCTAGAATGAATAATTCCTTGTCCTTGAATAAAAACAACATCTGGCTTCTCACTTAATTTATCATAAGCTTCCATCATAGCAGGTAATTCTCTATAAGCTCTAAATCCTGCAATATAAGGAAACCTTACTTTATCAAAAACATAAGCTCTATCAATTATCTCATAATTTTTATCACAAATAATAACACAACAAAGAATCTTATTTTTAATAAATACAATATCTATTGCCCCAAAACTGTCTGCTAAAGAAAAATCTATCTTATCTTTAATCTCTAATTGCTTAGCTAACTTAGTCTGCTCATCCTCAAGCTTCTCAATATCAATTCCATATTTTTTAATTAATTCGTCTCTTTCCATATTATATATTCCAATACTACCTTTTAAGCTATAATATCAAAAACATCTCTTTTAAAAAACTTTTCTTTTTGGATTAAAATCTAAAACTACATTCTAAAACCTAAAAACTTAAAAAGTCGCATTACAAAGTTATTAAGTAGAAAGGGTTCTTTGAGTAAATATATAAATAAGATTAACATATATAAAATATAAATAATACATCAAACAACAAAAATGTTTAAGAAAAGATGCCCAAGATGTGAAAGAAAAGTAGAAAAAAACTATGACTTCTGTCCTTATTGTGGAAGGAATCTTAAATCAAAACATGAAAATGAAGATTATGGTTTTTTAGGAAAAAATGATTTTATTAATGAAGATACTAATTCTATGTTAAATATGGGAGGTTCATTTATGGATAAGATGATAAATAATGCCATGAAAATGATAGAAAAACAAATGAAAGAAAGCCCTGAGGGATTTGAAGAGAATATAAAAAAAATACAATCAAAACTCCCTCCAAACATGTCTCCAAACATGAAAATAAGATTTATGGTAAATGGAAAAGAAATACCAATTAATCAGATTAATAAAAATCAAGAACAACCTATCAAAAAAATCTCTCCCAAAATATCAGAACATCAATCAAAAAAACTTGCAAAACTTCCAAGAAAAGAACCTAAAACAAAAATGAAAAGACTTGCAAAAAAACTTATTTATGAACTAGAAGTTCCAGGAGTAGACAATATCCAGGACATAATTATAAATAAATTAGAAAATTCTATAGAAATAAAGGCACTTTCAAAAGATAAAATTTATTCTAAAACAATAAACATCAATCTACCAATTCTAAGATATTCTTTAAACAATGGGAATTTAATTCTTGAATTGCAAGCAAAATAAATTGGAAGAAATAATTAAAAAAACACTACATGAAGAACTAATTAAATTTACAAGAAACTATCCTCAAATAAAGAGTATATCTAAGGGGCCAGAACCAGAAGGAGGATTAGCCTATTATTTTCTTGTTGGAAAAGATTTTAACTATGATCCAGAACTTAAAGATAAAATATCTGAATTAAGTCTCAAAATACATAATGATCTAGCTTCAAAAAAATTAATAATCAATCTATACGCTTGGCCAGCTAATCCTGAAGATGTACAAGAATCATGTGGTTTTTTAGAAGAATGTATTTGGAAAAGATAATTCTAGAAAAAATAGTCAAATAAAAACCCTTATAAACCTAAATATATAATCAATTCTATATGAGCCTGTAGCTCAGCCAGGTTAGAGCACTACTCTGATAAGGTAGGGGTCCCAAGTTCAAATCTTGGCAGGCTCATTTTGATACGAAGATTTAAATACTAATTCATCTCAAAAATATAAAATAAAAACAAAATGGCAAAAGGATTATATCATCAAATAAGAAATGCAT
>CEPZ01048932.1_pt1 | contig 13685 bp, 11 predicted proteins | sample 530461 | NCBI WGS metagenome assembly CEPZ01 (sample SAMEA2620106, study PRJEB7988) | marine metagenome | isolation source: saline water (ENVO:00002010), including | reverse complement strand
TAATAGTACCTAATGGCTCCATTTCTATTGGGTGTAGGCCTATTTGTTTTATTTCGTGTTCTAATCTTGATTTGTAGTCTGGGATTCTTTGATTAGCGATAATTGTTTTTGGGAATTTAGGGTCTGATAATTCTATGTATCTTTGTATGGATTCTTCTAAATTTAGTATTTTATAGAAATCTTTTATTAATACTCTTTTTTTCTTGGGGGTTATATATCTTGTGGATATTTTAGGATCAGATTCTACTATGTATAAAAAATTATCAATGGGATTTGGGTTAAAGTGATTTTCAACAGCCCTTATTTCGGGAATTTCTTTATTATTCCAAACTCCATAAAAAACGACATACTCTGATTCACAATGTTCAAATTTTGAGGGTATTTTGGAACTAACAAAATCTCCAATGGTTGATTGTTCATTGTTTCTAGGTTTTTTTAATATTGTTAGTACTTCTCCTGTAAGTGTTCTTTCAGGGTTTCTATATCTGAGGGTGAAGTTTAAGCCAGATTTATTACCTGTTTTGATATGTGCGCTGTAGCGTGTTCTATCTAATCTTTTCCTAACTTCTGCGATTACTATTTCTTCAAAACCCATAAAATTTCCTACCTATATGGGATTTTAAACTTTACTATAATTAATATTATAAATGAGTTAGATGTTCTGGTTTTATGATAACTTATAATGAATTGTATGAGGCGTTGAGGAAGGAGAGGTATAGTGAGCAGTTGCAGCCGATTCCGAAGAATTTTGTTAAGGAGGTTGCGGGTTATTTGAAGGATAAGAAGGAGATTGCGAATAAGAAGGACGATGAGTTTTCTGAGACGATTCTTAAGACGAAGAAGCAGTTTGAGAATTCTATTGCGATATTTAAGGAGTTGATTCTTAGGAGGAAGAAGAAGATTTTGGAGTTGGCGTTTGTGGCGGCTGAGACGGGGATTAGTAAGAGGGATTTTGAGAATATGTTGCTTCTTGAGAAGGAGAGTTTTGATGGGATAATGAGGAGTTTGGAGAAGGGGGATAAGGCGATTCAGGAGATGTTGAAAGGTTCGTCTGAGGATGAAAAGGGTAAGAATAAGATGGTTGTGTTTGTTGAGGATAGTGATGAGTTTTTGGATTTGGATGGGAATGAGTTGGGGCCGTTTAAGAAAGGAGATATTGTTAATGTGGCGGAGGAGATTGCTACGATATTGATTGGGGATGGGAAGGTTGAGGGGGTTGAGGATGAGTAGTTTTAAATAGTTTTGTTACTGTTATTATTTATGGTTAATAAATTTCTACCTTTTTTGATGAGAGAATTAAATTGTAGTATTTGTAGTTTGTCTCATAGGATAATCTTGCAGAAGAAAGTGTATTTGCTGAAAAAATTTGGTTTTGATATAGGTTATGATTTTCAATGGTATCATTATGGTCCCTATTCCGTATCTTTAAATCTAGATTCTTTTAACATTGATAAGACTGATCCAGTATTTGTTTCATTAGATGAAAACCAAAAAAGTGCTCTTGAGTCATTAAGATTTTTTTTAGGTCCTAATTCCGATAGTTTGAGATTTCTTGAAACTGCTGCAAGTTTACTTTTTCTCAAGGATAAAAACCCATTTTGTAGTAATCAAGAGTTGAAGTTGGAGTTGTTAAATCTTAAGAAACATCTGAACTTTTCTGATGTAGATAATGTTATTATCAAATTGGAAAATTCTAAAATTTTGTGATTTTTAGAGGACAATTTAGATCTCTTTTTTTAATTCTTTCTATAAAATTGTTATCTGAGCTTAGAAATGTTAAACATTTGTGACTTATTGCAGTTGCTAATATAATCCTATCTCTATTTTCATAATCTTTTCCCTCTGTTCTTAATAGATCTAATCCATGTCTTAATGTATCGGTATCTATTTCAAGAAGCGTTACCCCATTTAAAAGAGATTTAGCTCTTTCACATAAATCATAAAATAGATCTGTTGCATTTGATTTGTTAATTTTATTTTCTATATTGTATGCTTTAATTAGTCTATCAAAAATTTTCCCTATGCACAGGTGTGACGTATAAGTTATGCACGTATTTTTATAATGATTAAAGCTTTTCTCTGCTTTTATTGGATCTTTAGATTGATATAAAATAATATTAACAAAAACGCTAGATTCTATGAATACACTATTGTGTTCACATCCTTCTTTAATTGAGCAATTTTTGCAAGATTCAGTTATTTTATTCCAATCTTTGTAGCATTCCATAATCTTTCTAAGAAGTAATTGAAGAGAGCCATTTTTCCTCAATCACTCTCTTTTTAATTCAGAAAGTACTTTGTTTTATAAAGATTTATATTAAAAAGCCCCCGGCCGGATTTGAACCGACGACCTATTGATTACAAATCAATTGCTCTACCACTGAGCTACGGAGGCATGATAATGATAAATGTTAGGGGTTTAAAAGTATTTTGTTATCTGGATTTCAGAAAACTTGATCTTCTTCGACTCTTTTGTAAGAATGTAGTTCGTCTATTGAGAACCATAGGGCTACTTCGTGTTTGGCGTCTTCTGCGTTTCCTGATGCGTGGATTATATTTTTTATTGGGATTTTCTTTTCGTCTGCGTGATTGAATGATACGTGGCTGAAGTCTCCTCTTATTGTTCCAGGGATTGCGGATTTTGATTCGGTTTCACCACCTAGTTTTCTTACGTTATCAATAGCATCTACACCTTCTACTACCATTGCGACTACTGGGTCTGAGGTTATGTAATCGATAAGTCTGTCTCTTACTTCTTTTCCTCTTCGTTTTTCTATATCGTCGGTGTAGTGTTTTTGTGAGAAGTCTTTGTCTATTTTAGTTAGTTTGAGTCCTACTATTTTTAGTCCTCGTTGTTCGAAACGTTTGATTACTTCTCCGATGAGTCCTCGTTGGACGCCATCGGGTTTTACTAATACTAGGGTTTGTTCGATTGCCATAATCCAGATCCAGGAACCTAGGTTCCTAGATGCAACCTCCTAACATTTTCTTCCTAGATGCAACCTTCCCTTTTAGATTGCAACTTCGTTGGTTGTATTTATTTTTCATTATTCTTTGTTTTCCTTTTTGTTTTCTGATTTATTTGATTTAGTTTCTTTTTCATCTTCTTCCTTTTTCGGTTTTTTCAAAGCCTTTTTAGCTTCTTCTATTTCTTCCTTGATGGATTTCTTTTTAGTTTCTTTGATTTCTTCTGCTTTGTTTTCTGCTCCTTCTTGAGTATCTTTGATTTCTTTTTCTGCTTGTTCTATTCTAGATTGTTCTATTTCGGCCATTTGATCTAATCCTTCTTCGATAGGTGTGTCTTTTTCTTTTCTTCTGGTTGGTTCTAGGCTGATTTTTCTTTCTTTGATTTTTGGTATTTCGTCTTTTTCTAGAGGTTTAGTGATTTCGATTAATCTTATTTCGCAAAGTGATAAGGGGTAGGTTTTCTTTAGGACTAGTGATAGTGGTTTTTGTAATCTGTTTCCTAAGATGTCGTTGAATATTTCTTCGTCTGTTCTTTCTGCTAGATAGTCTTCGAGCCAGTTTTTTGCTTTGTTTCTTAGTGTTTTTCTTACGGCTTTTGAAACTCTTTTTCTTGTTATTAAGAATGGTTTAATTTTTATTAGTGAATTTTGGGAAGGGGCTGAGAAAGAATCTTCTACGTAGCTGATACGTTTTCTTATCATTCTTCTGATGAAATAGGGCATTAGTCTGATTTTTATTGGGATGGCTGTTGGTTTTTCTTTTTCTAGGATTACTTTGAAAGTTCCTTCGACTGATTTTCCTTTTAGTTGTCTAGTAAGGTCGAGTTTTAAGGTTTTGTTTTCTAGTTCTTCTGGATTGTTAGCTAGGAGTTCTATTTTTGTGTTGATGCTTGGAATCTCTACTGGTAGGAATTTTTTTCTTCGTGTTATTACTTTTGTTTGTTTTTTTGCCATATTAATTAGTTATTAGTTGTATGCTTGCCTCACAAGCTAAGTGTAGTAGTTTTTTTTGAGAATCTTCTTCTATTTCTCCTGTTTCTCTAATTGGGGAGTGCATAGCTGACCCTCCGTATCCTGCTACATCTTGGAGGTATTCTCTTAGTCTATCAATTTCTCCAGGAAGATCTTGATCGTTCATAGTATATTTTAGGTGTAGAATATTTACTTCATTGGTTTGAGGAATAGCTCTCCCCCAGTAAAGAGAATTATGTAATGAATGCGGACTGCTTTCTCCATATGTAAATTCTTGATTTCTTAAATCTACTATGATTGTAGGTCTTGCTAGATTACTCATTTTTCAATTTTTCTCCGATTAGTATTTTTGAAACTCTTCTTGAGTTTTTAGCTTGTTTTGATTTGTTGCAGACTTTGCATTTATATATTAGGACTTTTCTTGTTGTGGTTTTGGTTTTTCTTTTCCAGTTTTTTGGGGCTTTTCTTGAATATCTTCCTTTGTTTCCGTGTCCGGGCATGGCTCCTCTGGATTTTGATCTTGTTATGGAACCTCGTTTTAATTCGCCTCGTTTGAAACCTGTGCTGACTAGGTCTATTTTTTGGTCTGTTCGTTGTTTGCAATATGGGCAAAATCTTGTTGTTGTTTTTGGTACTTTCATGATCCAGGAAACCCAGGTTTCCTAGATGCAACCTTCCTGAGATTGCACCAGTTCCTGGTGTTTATAGAATTGTTGGGAGAGAAGTGTTTATAAAGTTTTTTGTTTTGATGGTGTCGAAGTAATAATCTAGGAACCTAGGTTCCTAGATGCAACCTCCTGTAAAAATGGAAGATAGAGTTAGGTTTGTTAAGGGGAATAAGTGGTTTTTGGATTTAGTTGTTAAAAGGTTGGGGGTGGTTTCTCTTCGGGGGTTGGTTGAGTTTAGTGGAGTGGGTTATAGTTCTTTGAAGAATTATTATAGTGGGAGGAGGTTGATTCCTGTTTCTTTGTTTGAGGATTTGGTTTATCTTAGTAAGTTGAGTGTTGATGAGATTGGGTTTGAGAGGGTTGGGGGGAATTGGGGGCAGGTTTTGGGTGGGGGGATTGGGAAGCGTGGAAAGATGAATGGGGAGAGAAAGAAATAAAAGGTTGGTTTTGTGATTAGAATTAAGATCGCATAGTTTAGTGGCAAAATATGTCCTTGACGTGGACAAGTCCCAAGTTCGATTCTTGGTGCGATCATATGGTTTGTATTCTCGTTTTCTGAAAACATTTAAATACCTTTTATTGCTTGTCAATATTGAATGTATTAGTATTAGTTAATACTGATATGTGATAATGTAAGTCGATATTGCTTATCAATAGAATTGATGGAGTTTAGAGGAAAAGAGGATAAATGGAAGAGAATAGGGAAAAGATAGTGAATGAGTTGAAGAAAACGGGTAAGGGTTATACTGTGAGTGAGTTGTCTAAAAAGATGAATTTAAGTAGACAGACGATTGCTAATTGTTTTGCGTTTTTTGAGGGTGCTGGTAAGGTTGATATAAGGAGGACTGGTATGGCTAAGATTTATTATTGGAAAGGTTAAAATGGTGTTGGATGATGTTTTAAATAGGAAAGGAAATAAGAATGAATGTGAGGGAAAGAGGATGATGGATAGTTGTAATGAGGATAAGAATTGGAGTAAGAACAATAATGAGAATAAGAATAGGAATAAGAAGGGGCAGGTGACTGTTTTTGTTGTATTGGCTGTTGTGATAATTGCGTTGGTTGTTTTGTTTTTTATGTTTCGGGGGAGTTTGGGATTTGATGGGGTTCCTAAGGAGTTTCAGAATGTTTATGATTTTTATTTGAGTTGTATTGATGTAGAGACTAAGTTGGGTGCTGGTTTGTTGGGGCAACAGGCGGGGTATATTGAGGGTCCGGAGTTTGAGCCTGGGAGTGTGTATATGCCGTTTTCTTCGCAGTTGGATTTTTTGGGTAATCCGGTTCCTTATTGGTATTATGTTTCTGGGAATGGGTTGCAGAAAGAGCAGATGCCCGAGAAAGAAGATATGGAGATGCAGTTAGATATTTTTTTAGAGGAGCAGTTGGCTGGATGTGATTTTTCTAGTTTTGTCGATGATGGTTATGTGATTGAGGTTGGTAGAGAGGTTGGAGTTGAGACGAAGATAAAAAGAAGTGAGATTGAGGTTAATGTTTTGCAGGATTTGAATATTTATTTTGGAGAGGATAGTTGGAGTGGTGAGAAGCATAGCAAAGATGTTAATAGTAATTTGGGCAAGTTTTATGAATTGGCTAGGAAGACTTTTGAGGATTTTAAGGAGAGTATGTTTTTGGAAGAGTATGGAGTTGATGTGTTGAGGTTGAATGCGCCGGTGGATGGGACTGAGATAAGTTGTAGTCCGTTGATATGGTCGTTGGGAGATGTTGCGGAGAATCTTACTAGAGGATTGGAGGCGAATATTGGGTTTATTAAACTTGAAGGAGATTATTATGAATTGAGTGAAGAGGAGAATAAATATTTTGTTCATGATATTGGCGAGAAGGTGGATGCTAATGTGCAGTTTTTGTATTTGAGGGAATGGCCTATGAAGGTTCAGGTTTGGCCTAGCGAGAATGGTTTTTTGAAGGCGGAGCCGGTTGGGAATCAGGAAGGGATGGGGATGTTAGGGTTTTGTTATGTGCCTTATCATTTTGTTTATGATCTTGCTTATCCAGTTATGATTCAGTATTATTATAATGATGAGCTATTTCAGTTCCCGGTTGTGGTTTATATTAATAAAAATAATCCTAGAGAGCCGGTTGAGGGAGAGGCTCGGGTTAATCCTGTTCCAGAATTGTGTTTGAGGAAAAATACTGAAGTTAGGGTTAATACTTATAATGTTAATCTTGAGGCGATTGAGGCTGATCTTAGCTATAAGTGTTTTGATACTCAATGCGATATTGGAAGAAGTTTCTTGAAAGATAATGAGGCTGTGTTTATTGGGGATTTCCCTCAGTGTGTTAATGGATATGTTGTTGCTAAAAGTGAAGGTTATGAAACTGAGAAGGTTATTTTTAGTACGGTTAATGGAGGTGATTTGGATATTTATTTGAAGAAGAGTTATAAGTTGGATTTGGAAGTTCTTCGTGGGAATTTTGATTTGGACGATGGGGATTCGGCTATAGTTACTTTTAAGAAAGATGGGTTTAGTAAGACGGTTAGTTATCCGGATCAGAATGAAATTGAGTTGAGTGAAGGGCAGTATGAGGTTAAGGCGATAATTTATTCTGATGCTTCGATAAATTTGGAGGGAAGTGTGAGTGAGAATTGTGTGGACATACCGGTTTCTGGTTTGTTTGGTTTGTTGGGTAGAAGTGAGGAGAAGTGTTTTGATATAAGTATTCCGAGTCAGAGGATTGATCGTGCTGTTTCGGGAGGGGGAACGCAGAATTATTATTTTAGTGAAAGTGAGTTGGAAGGTTCTCGAAGAATTGTTGTTGAAGGGGTTAATTTTGGGATGCCAGGTAAGATTGAAGATATTCAAGTAAATTTTAACAATGTTGATGTTGCGGGGTTGGGGATAAATTTGGAGTGATGAAATAAAAAATGAGAATGAATAAAAAATTTGGAATGTTGTTTGTGTTTGTTTTGTTAGTTGGGGTTGGGATGGTTTTGGGGCAGTCTACTTATTCTGGAGGTTATGGTGGGTACGATCGGTCTAGTAATTATAATCCTTGGGGATTTCAATCTTCAGGTTCTAATTATAATTCAAATTCTCCTTATTCTAGTAATAGTTTTTATGATGGGAATCGGAATACTAATGCTAATAATCCTAGCAATAATCCTCTTCAGAGATCGGATAGGGATTTGAGAAATGATCCGTTTTATAATAATAATCGGCAAGGGAATGATCCTTATAATAATCGGTTTTCTTCGAATTATAATAGTCAGTATCCGGATTATTATAATCGGCAGGGGAATGGGTATAATACTTTTGGAGGTAGTTCGTTGGGTAATTCTTATAATCCGCAGTTTGGTGCTCCTGGGTATTCGGGGTTTCAGTATAATAATCCTGCGCAGTATTGGAGTGGGTATGGGAGTAGTCAGTGTATTGCGGGACAGGATTTGATTTTGCAGATTGCGCCTGGAGGGTGTTCGCCGCCGGTTGTTAGGAGTGATTTGTTGGAAGAGCAGAATGTGCCTGTGTTTTGTAAAGTTTCGGCGGTTCAGGTTAATCCTTTGATTGATATTTCTAGGGTTAGGAGTTTGAGATTTAGTGGAGAGTATCCTGAGGGAATTTCAGGGGTTAGTTATTATCCTGCTAGGGCTGCGATTGGTGGGAAGCAAGTTTTTAGTGAGAGTATTGTTGAGGATAATTTAGGGTATTTAGTTGTGGTGCTTTCTAGGCAAGCAAATGAAGAGACAATGCCTGATTTTTTGGCTGGGAATGTTACAGCGGTTGTGGATTATAGTAGTGAGGGTGCTTTTGGGATTGGGGATAGTAGTTTTTATTTGAATGAAATTAGTGATGGGGAATGGGCTAGAGATTATAGGGATTATGGTTTTTGGAATGGGAAGGGTTATGTTAGAGTTGAAAGTATAGATCAGAATGTTGTTAATGTTGCGATTTATAATGATTTTAATTCTATTGCGGGGAAGGTTAGTTTGAGAGAGGGGCAGACTTCTAGGGATGTTCATTTGAATGGGTTTTATTGTGCGGCGGGTATGAGGGTTAAAGTTGAAAGGATTGGGTTTCCTGTTGATTCGGCTTTGTTGCAAGTGAATGATGAGCAGATATGGGTTGCTAAGGGAGATAGGATTTTGAATAATCGATGTAGGGTTGTTGATTTGGAGAGTGATGGGGCTGGAGGTAAGGTAGAGGTTAGATGTAGTGGAGAGGATCCTTTGAAATTGAGTTTGGTTCCTGGGAAGGCGGTTTTGAGTTATGATGGAAATGAGTTTGTGGATGTTAAAATTGGTGGGAGGATTGGAGAGAATACATTCTTGGCTTATATTGGGGAGGATGTTGATAATAAAAGATATTCGGTTTTAGTTAAGGATGGTTCTAGTAGTAGTGAGAGTGATTTTAGGGGTAAGGATGTTTCTAGTGTTGTTCGTGGGAGTATTGATGAAGGGATGAATGTTGAGAAGATTAAGAAAGAGTCTAAGAGAGCTATTGATAGGCATTATAAGCGGAAAGGATTGGATAGTGTGGAGGTTAGTGTGGTTGTCGAGGGTAAGGAAGGGTTTGGTGCTAAATTGAATGAGGTGAGTATAGCTAAGGATAGAGATTTTAGTGCTGATGGTTTGAGTGATAGAGAAGTTTTGGGCAAAGAGTATTATGATAGGGCAATTAGTGAGTATGAGCAGTTGGCTGAATTGTATCCTAATGAGAGGAGAGAGTTTGTGCAAGATGATAGTTATGCTGCTCTTGGGCTGTTGCATTCTGCGCAGATGTCTAGGAATTTTCATTTTGATGGGAAGGCCCATGAGTTTTATACTCGGTTGATTAGAGAGTATCCTGATTCGAGCGCCGCGCAGTCTGCAAGAGTTGAGAATAGTAATTTGTTGAAATATGATACTAGTAATTCTGCGGGATCGATAAGAGTTTTCGGGGTTCATTATTATGTTAACCTTTTGGATTTTAAGAAACCGGATAGTGGTTCGTTGAGTGCGGTGTTGGTGATCGATGGGGAGGAGAGGGTGATTGGGTTGAACGAGATATCTACGATAAATCGGGATAAGTTTGTTCATAATTTTAAGGTTACTCGGATAGATGAAAATTATGTTGATGTTGAATATGAGAAGAGTGGTGATAGTTTGGATAGGTCTGTTGTTAGAAGGAAGAGGCTTACGACTCAGAATAATCAGGAGGTTTTTGAGGGGATTAATGTTAGATTGCAGAGGATTAATTTGAATAAGCAGGTTAAGTTGACTTTGTTGTCTGGGAATTATGGTTCTAGAACTGAGAGTAGTTTTAATTTTGGGATTGGGATTGAGAAGAGAGCTATTAAGATAAATCCGGAGTTGGCCAAGGATGCGATTGCTTCGAATTTGGATAGTATTAGGGATATTCAGAATATTAATGATAAGTTGGGGACGGTTGTTAGTGGTTTGAAGGGGGCGTGTTTTGCTACTTCGGCTATGTTGACTTTGAAGAGTACTTTGAGCGGAGGGGCTGATAGTTTGGCTCGAGGGATTTTGATGACTAATAGTGGAGGATGGAATGAGAAGTGTGAGCAGTTGGTTGATGATGGAGTTTATAGTACGGTGCATCAGTGTTTGTTGGATAAAAGTGGAGAGATTGATAAGGATGTGGGGATTTATGCGAATGAAGTTGAGAGGACGAATAATATAATTAGGGGATTGAATGAGAAGCATAAGGAAAAGGAAGGAGGGATTTTTGGAGATACAAGGGTTAATACAAATAAGGTTAAGGAGGAGTATAAGGGGATTTTTGAGAATTGGTGTAAAGGGCAGAGTGGAAGTGTTAGATTGCCGGGGAAGGATGAAGTTAATGTTAAACTTGGGGAGGGGGATGATAGTGTTTGTGGATGGGAGAGTTTGACTCATGAACAGAGAAGGGATATAATGACCTTGAGGAATTCTAAAAATGTTGGGGGGAGTGATGTTTTTGGAGAAGTGATGAATAGAGATTTGGGTAAGACTTTGCTTAATGCTAAGAATTTCCATGATGAAAATGAGGATAGGATTAAAAGTGATGAGATTGCTAAAGATCAGAATCTTGGGATAAAGACGACTGATCCGTTTGGAGATTCGGTTACTCCAGGATTTATTAAGACTGTTACTACTAGTGATAGCGATCATAAGGTTTATGGTAATTTTAGTAAGGGTGATAAGTTAGTTAGAGTTTTTATTCCTAAGGAGAAGACGTTGAGTGGAGGGGATGTTTATAAGATTACAGATACTGCAGGTAATGAGGGTGTCTTGAGAGAGATTGGGGGGAAGCAGGTTATGGTTGAGATGGTTATTAGTAGTGGGGATAATTATTTTGTTCCGAAGCAGGATGGGAGGGTTTATCAGATTGATGGAAGGAAAGTGAGTAAGGAGGGTAGTGATGAGGTTAGGAGGTATATGTCAAGAGTTGGGATGGATAAGATTAAGCAGTCGGATAAGAAGGCTTATGAGAATAGGATGAGGCATCCGGATAAACTTCGAGTTAGATATTTTGAACGTGCGCCGTATACTGGATTGCCTTCTGAAGTTCCGTTTGATATTGAGGATGGATGGTATGTTGAGATGACTTATGTTTTGAGTGGGTTTGGGAAGCCGTATGATGAAAGTGGAAGAGTTACTAATTTTTATATTTGTAATGTTGGAGAGAATGGGATGATTGAATTTAAGCAGAGCGCGGATGATGTTTGTAGATTTTATAATGTTGTTAATCCTGATGTTAGTTTTCCGGGGTTGAGTGGTAGTGAGAGTTTGAGGTTGGTTAATGAGGCTAGGCAGGCAATACAAGATGCGGCGAGGCAACATGGGAAAGAGAGGGTTACGATTAATGGGCATGGTTTTGAAACGGGGAAGAGTTTTGGGGGGGAGGCTGGAAGGTGTACGGATTTTATGAGTGTAAGTGATTGTACTTTGATGTTTAATGTTTGCGATCCAGTAATTTGTCCTGCATCGAGATGTGATTATGGTGGGAAGTATAGGGTGGATAATGTTATACAGTCTGGAATTGCTGGGAGTTTGTTGTTGTGTTTGCCGAATTATAAGGAAGGGGTTGGGGTTCCGATTTGTTTGAGTGGAGTGCATGCTGGTTTGGATAATTATGTTAGTATTTTGAATTCTACTGTTCAGTGTTTGAATGAGAGTATTGAAACTGGGAGGAATATAGGAATTTGTGATGAGATTAAGAGTATTTATCTTTGTGAGTTTTTTTGGAGGCAGGCGGCTCCGTTGACGCAGGTTGCGTTGCCGAGTTTGTTTGGAAGTGGAAGTCATGGAGGTGGGGAGTATCTGACTACTCAGACGGCTTGGGATAATACGCAATCTGCTATAACTTATTATAGGGATGTTTATGCGACTAATAGCTTTCAGGCTTTTGCGAATAGAAAGTCCGAATTAGCTGGGACTAATTATGGGGGGGCTAATATTTGTCAAGGGTTTGTTTCGGGGAACTTTGGGTTGGGAGGGGGGAGTTTTGTTAGTGCGTTATTAGAACCGGATAGTCCTAGCCAGTTTTCTGGATGGATTAGTGAGATACCGTTGAGTACGGCTACTGTTCCACCGACTTCGCATTATAAAGTGTATTATCATATTTTTGCTGGGAATGATATTGGGGTTCAGTATTCTGTTTATCTGAAGGACTTGCCGAATTTTGCGGGAGTGAATAGTATCGGTTTCCAGAATGTTGATAGTGGATATATTAATAGGGGAAGTCAGGTTGATGAGGCTAGGGATTTTGTTGCGGCTTCTGGATTTAAGCAGTTGTGTATTAATGTTAATGGGAAGGAAGAGTGCGGGTTTGGGCAGGTTACTACGTCATATGCTATCAATAGTTTGACTGAAGGGTTTGTTGCTGAGCAGGCTAAACAGAAAGTTATTAGTGAGAAGAATTGTGTTGCGGGTACTCCGAATATTGGATCTTTGGTTACGCCGAATATTCAGTCGGGTGTTGAAGAGTTTTTGAATCCTCAGTTGTATAATCAAGGAATAATTCGGGTTTGCTCGAGTCAGAATCCGGGGATAAGTGTTTTGCCTAGCGGTGAGTATGATACGACGAATAGTAAATATAGTAAGTGGCAGGAGGTAGGTTATTGTGATGATCCTTTGATTAAGTGTTGGATGGATACGGATAGTGTTCGTGAGGTTATTAGGGATGAGGGATTGGAGCAACAGGTTTTGGATAATGTGGATTTGAGTAGGATAAATAGTAAAGGGTTTTGGACTTATGAAGAGAGTAGAGGGAGTGGGGATTTGGCGGAGGATGGGATAAGGGATTTGGTGATTAGTGAGGAGGATGATAGAGTTTCTATTGAAGATAAGATAAAAGAGATTGAGATGGTGTTGAGGGATTTGACTGATTTTGGGATAACTAATACGCATAGGGCTAGAGGGCATTATTTGCTTGGAAGGTTGTATACTAAGATTGCGGAGGAGTTGTGGAAGAAGAGATCTAGGGGAGAGAATATTGGGGATGATTTTAGTGTTTATGCGAGTGCGGATGAGGATTTTACTTATGAGGAATATTTGAAGGGGTATGGGGAGCTTCCTTTGGGGGATGGTAGTGAAGGGAGTTTTAAGGAGGATACTGGGATTGGGAATGAGGAGTTGGATGAGAGGTATTCTTCTGATTCTGAAGAGGATTTCTTGGCGGGAGAGAGTGAGATTGTTAATGAAGGTGGGGGGAGTTTTAAAGAGGATACAGGGATTGGGAATGATGAGTTGGATAGTTGGGAGGGTGTTGAAGGGAGGGGTGGTGGGAGTGGGGGTAAGATTGAGAGTGGTTATCATCTTGATGGAAATAAAATACTTGCAAAAGGGGGAGAGTATACTGAATATAAGATTAATCAAGGTTTGAAGAATGCTGATGGAAGTGTAAGATATCGGATTTATTATGATGAGCCTATTACTTTTCCGAGTAATATTCTGGGAAGGGATTCATTAGCTGCGAATGTTAAAAATGGTAGAATTGTGTTTGTTGATGATGCAAAGGTTAATGATCATACTAATGAATTGAATGGGTTGATATTTGATGGGGTGAGGTTTTTTAAAGGTTCTTAGAAATTTTAGTAAAATATTAAATAATCTTCGATATGTTGACCAAAACAATTAAAA
>CEPZ01059243.1_pt1 | contig 13695 bp, 17 predicted proteins | sample 530461 | NCBI WGS metagenome assembly CEPZ01 (sample SAMEA2620106, study PRJEB7988) | marine metagenome | isolation source: saline water (ENVO:00002010), including | reverse complement strand
TAGAATATTTAAGTATATTAGATGAAAATGGAAAAGTTGATCTTAAATTAATTCCTAAATTAAATGATGAGGATTTAAAGAAGTTATATGAATATATGATTTTTACAAGAATATTTGATCAAACATGTTTGAAATTACAGAGGGAAGGAAGATTAGGAACTTATGCATCTTCTTTAGGACAGGAAGCAGCTCAAGTAGGAAGTGCTTATGCTTTATCAAATGATGATTTTATTTTTCCTTCTTTTAGAGAACAAGGGGTTTTTGTTACAAGAAATTATCCTTTAGATTTATTATTGCAATTTTGGAAAGGTGATGAACGTGGGATGAATATTCCTAAAGAAATTAATATGGCTCCTGTTTTAATTACTGTTGGAACTCCACCAATACATGCAACAGGATATGCTTGGAGTTTTAAGATAAAAAAACAAAATAATGTTGTTTTGTCTTATTTTGGAGATGGTGCAACTAGTGAAGGAGATTTTCATGAAGCTTTAAATTTTGCAGGAGTTTTTCAGCTACCAGTTATATTTATTTGTCAAAATAATCAATATGCAATTTCATTATCTGTTAAAAAACAAACTAATGCTGAAACAATAGCTCAGAAAGCAATTGCTTATGGAATTTATGGAATAAAAGTAGATGGAAATGATATTTTTGCTATGTATCAAGCAACAAAAGAAGCTGCTGAAAGAGCAAAAAAAGGACAACCGACTTTAATTGAAGCTTTTACATATAGAAGATCTGATCATACTACTTCAGATGATGCTAAAAAATATAGAGCTGATAAAGAAGTTAAAGAATGGGAGAAAAAAGATCCTGTTGAAAGATTAAAAAAGTATATGATTACTAAAAAATTATGGACTAAGGAATATGAATTTAATGTAAATAAAAAATATGAAAATAATGTTAATGAAGCAGTTAAAAAATCAGAAGCTGTTGAACCAGCGAAAAAAGAAGAGATTTTTAATTATGTTTATGCTGAGTTAACTGATAATCTGAAAGAACAACAAGAAGAATTGAAAAAATGAAGGCTAATTTAGTACAAGCAATAAATATGGCTTTGAGCCAAGAAATGGCTAAAGATAATACTATTATTCTTCTAGGAGAAGATGTTGGGGTAGATGGAGGAGTTTTCAGAGTTACAGAGGGATTGTATAAAAGATTTAAAGATAGGGTTTTTGATACTCCTTTAGCTGAATCTGGAATTATTGGAAGTGCAATTGGATTAGCTTTAAATGGTTTAAAACCAATTCCAGAAATACAATTTGAGGGGTTTTTAATGCCTGCTTTAGATCAAATAATAAGTCATGCTTCTAGGTTAAGAAATAGATCAAGAGGAAGATTTACAGTTCCTTTAGTTGTAAGAAGTCCTATTGGTGGAGGAATTCATGCTTTAGAACACCATAGTGATTCACCAGAGACTTATTTTGTTCATACTCCTGGATTAAAAGTTGTTGTTCCTAGTAGACCTTATGATGGTAAAGGTTTGTTAATAAGTGCAATAAGAGATCCAGATCCAGTTATTTTTTTTGAACCTAAAAAAATTTATAGGGCTTTTAAAGAAGAAGTTCCTGAAAAAGAATATACAATACCTTTGGGAAAAGCTAATGTGATAAAACAAGGAGATGATTTAACTATTATCACTTACGGCGCATGGGTTAGAGAAACATTGGATGCTATAAAAAACTCAAAACATAGTATTGAAGTTATTGATTTAAGAACATTAAAACCATTAGATACTAAAACAATAATAAATTCTGTAAGTAGAACTGGAAGATGTTTAATAGTTCATGAAGCTCCTAAAACTTTAGGTATGGGGGCTGAGATTATTGCTGTAATAAATGAAAAAGCTTTATTGAGTTTAGAAGCTCCAGTTGTTAGAGTTACAGGATATGATACAATTGTTCCATTGCCAAAATTAGAAGATCATTATATGCCTAGTGCTGAAAGAATAAAAAAAGGTATTGAGAAAGTTATGGGTTTTTAATTAAAACACTTTTTTTCATTAGAGTTTTCATAACATAATATTTCTGAGGAATAAGCATCAATTTCATATGTTGTGAAATCATTATCAATTTGTACTTTAATTTTCCATATATTTGATTCTTTTATTGCACTATAGATAATACCTTTTTGATTAATTGAATCTAAATAATCTTTTAATGATTTCTCTGTTTCTTCGTAACTTATAATATCTAAAGAAGATTGAGATGTTATTATCTTTAAACTTTTTCCAGATTCATTTAAAGCAACAAATCCTAAGACAAATATTACTATAAAAGACACTAAAAATAGATGTGTTTTAAAGTCTACCATGTTAAAGATAATCTTTTTATAATTAAAAAAGCTTTTGTTGTTTATGAAATTTAGATTAATCTCTCATGAGACAGAAGATGCTGCTTGGCACTTAGCTTTAGAGGAAGCTTTATTTTTAAAATCAAAAGAGGATTTACTTAAAGGTAAATTTGTTCAGCCAATAGTAAGATTATATTCTTTTGCTAAACCTTCTGTAATCTTAGGATATAAACAAAAAATAGATGAAATTGATAAAGAATTTTGTGCTGAAAATGATGTGAGAGTTACAATGAGGTCAACTGGAGGAGGTTCAGTTTTTTTAAGTCCAGAAGAACTACAATATTCTTTGATTTTGCCTTTAAATTATTCTAAAAATTTGTTAAAAGAAATTAATATGAAAATTATTAATGCTTTGAAAGATTCAGGATTTCATGCTAATATTAAAAATATTGATAATCATTCTGTTGTAAGATTAAATGATAAATCATTTGTTTTTGATGCTGAAAGAAGATTTCTTAATTTATTATTACATCATGGAACTGTTTTAGTTGATAATAAAGATTATGATAAAATGCCTAATGCTTTAAGAGCTAATCATGAAAATATACATGATATGGCTACTGGTAATTTATGGTTGAGAGAGATACAAGAAATAAAAAAAGAATTATTAGTAAAGACTTTTGAAAAAAATCTATCAAATAATGATTTTATAAAAAAAGGTTTTACAAATGATGAACTAAAATTAGCAAAAGAACTTTATGATAAATTCTATAATAATAAAGAAGTTATAAGTTCAGGTAAGAAAAAGTTTGGAATTTGTTATTTACCTTCAACGATCTATAATATGGAGAGGTATACAAGAAAAGATGGCATATGATTTTAAATTTCCAGATGTAGGGGAAGGGATAACTGAAGGGGAATTAGTTGAATGGTTAATTAAAGTAGGAGATATTGTTAAAGAACATCAAGCTATTGCTAAAGTTGAAACAGATAAAGCTGTTGTTGATGTTCCAAGTCCTAAAGCTGGAACAATATTAAAGTTAAATGCTAAAGAAGGAGAAACAATTAAAGTAGGACAAGTAATAGCAGTTATAGGTGAAAAAGGGGAAAAAGTAACTACAATTAAAGAAACTAAAAAAGAAGAAAAAGTTCTAGAAAAAAAACAAACAAATACTACTTCTGTTGTAGGACAATTAGAAGAATCAGATGAAGAATTTATAGTTGAAGAAAAAAAAGAAGTTAAAGATAAGAAGAAAATTCTAGCTACTCCTAATATTAGGAAATTAGCTAAAGAGCTTAATGTTAATTTAGAAAATATAGAAGGAACTGGAAAAGGAGGAAGAATCACAGAACAAGATCTTAAGAAAGTAAGTAAAGGGGAAGTTCCAACTGAAACAACAGATGAAGGAAAAATAAAAGTTACAAAGAAATATGATATGTATGGGTATATTGACAGGATTCCATTAAAAGGGATTAGAAAAACAATAGCTCAAAATATGGTGAGATCTAATACTGAAATAGCAGCAGTTACTTCTATGGATGATGTTGATGTAACTGAGTTAAGTAAATTAAGAGATAAAGAAAAGAAAAATGCTGAAAAATTAAAGTACAAATTGACTTTTTTACCTTTTATTGTTAAAGCTGTGATAGCAGGATTAAAAGCTTATCCTGTTCTTAATTCAATTTTACAAGAAAATGAGATTCTTATTAAAAAATATTTTAATATTGGGATAGCAGTTGATAGTGATAATGGGTTGTTTGTTCCAGTTCTTAAAGGAGCAGATAAAAAAAATATTTTAGATATTTCTAAAGAGATATTTTCATTAGCAGATAAAGTTAGACAAAGAAAAATAGATTTAGGAGATTTAAAAGGAGGAACTTTTACAATAACAAATTATGGTAGTATTGGAGGAACTTATGGGACTCCAATAATAAATTATCCTGAAGCTGCGATTTTAGGTGTTGGAAGAATAAAAGAATTTCCTTTGTATAAAGATGGAGAAGTTAAAATAAGGAAAGTATTACCTTTATCTTTAACTTTTGATCATAGAATCTTAGATGGTGCTATTGCTGCCAGATTTATGAATGAAGTTAAAAAACATTTAGAAGATCCTAGACTGATGTTTATTGAGGGTTAAAACTTTTTACAATTTTTTCTTTTTCTCTTATAATAAAATTTTTAATTTCTACATATCCAGTGGTTTCAGAATCAGTTATTTTATCAAAATTTAAAATATCAAATTTTTTATTGAAAATTGGACCGTCAACAACAAATGTGTCAGCATAACCACCTTCGAATCCTATATGGAATCCATATTTTATAGAATCTTTTTTTAATTCATTAAAATTATCTTTTGTTATTTTTTCACCTAACCATTTATTCATACCATCAGAAGCTATTTGAGTTATCATGATTTCATAACCTCTGTTTACTAAGTCTTTCATTAATGTTTCATGATCTTCTCCTTTATGAGAAGCAAAAACTTCAATACCTAAAGGAAATAAAGCTTCTCTAATAGATTTAAGTTGAGTTTCTTGTAATCCAATACCTCCTAGGACAATAGCATCAACTGGATTTTTTTCTACAACTTCTTTTACTAAATTAGCTTCTTGTTTTGGATCTGCTACATCACAATTAATTAAAATATGTTTGTAACCTAAGATATTAGATAATTCTTTTGTATGTTCTACAGTTGCAAAGTGAAATAAGAAACAATCTCTTCTAGTTGGTTTTACCGATAATAAATATTTTATGTTCCAACCTTTTTTCTTTGCTAACTCAATTGCGTGAGTTGAATCTTTGCCACCACTATATAATATTCCAATGTTCATATTTTTGTTGAATTAAGAAATCTTTATAAAGTTTTTTAATGCTACTTTTTTTATGGAAGATGAAAATATAGATGAAATTGATCAAGGGGAACCTGAGGTAGATCTTTATTCTGAAAAAGGAAGAGAGGAGCTAGCAGAGGATGATGAGATTGATGAAATTGAAGAAGGATTTATGCAAGGTTATGAAGGTGGAGATAGATTAGCTAAATGTGCTATATGTAAGAAAATATTAGCAGATGATTTTGTTGAAGAAGAATTTGAAGAGGAAATCTATAGATTTTGTACTGATGAACATGCTGAAGCATATAAGAGAAAAAAACAAAGTTAATGTCTTTTTCTAATTACTACTAAGAATATTAAGATAATTGCTAAAATAAGAAATAAAATTAAAGGAAGACTATTATTTTGTTGAGCTGGTTTTTGTGAGACTATGATTATTTCTTTTTCATTTGATTCTTGAGTTTCTTTTGGAATAGATGTATCTTTTTCAGTAGTTTCTTTTAATACTTCTTTATCTTCTTTAGTTACAACACATAAATCATTTTTACATGAATCACCACATGCACAATTACTACAAGCTCTTTCTATTCTGATTTTAGCTTTATCATCGTTTATACTTTTAACATCTATTTGCATGTTATTAAAGTATTTATCTTTATCATCACTGAATATGGATTTTTGATTATTTATACATAGAATTACTTTATCTTCATCATAGTTAATATCTAATAAAGTTACATTTTTATCTTTAATTAAATAACTATCTCCTACTTCAAATTCTATTGTTTCTGCGGCTCCTAGAGCTAATGGGAGTAACATTACAAATATGAATAATATCTTATATATCATGCTTAAATAACAAAAGAAAAAGTATTTAAGCTTTATTGGAAGAAATTAGTGTATCAATTTTCTTTTCAATGTAATTGAGTAACATATTGCTTCGATCTAATCTATGAAGAATAAGGCAGTTCTCTTTTTTTGATTCATCATAAGCTTTGCATTTATCATTGCATGCTTTATCTCTAAAAGGACATAATTGTTTTTCCATCACCTCGCCTCACATATCATGTTTTTCAATTGTTACTTTATTTTTTTCTACTTTTAATATTACTTCTTCTTCATCATTAAATCCTGTTATTTTTGTTAACACTTCTGGTAGTCTTATTTTACCAGCCTTAATTTCTAAATTAGTGATAATATCTTTTCTGTTACTTATTTCTTTTATTACTTGATTATAGTCTTTAGATTTTTTATATTCTTTAAAGGTTTTGGTGCCTTCGTAAAGTGCTTCTGCTACTAATCTGAATATATTTTTTTTAGTAGCTTTAGAAATTCCAACTAAACCAGGAGAAGTATTCACTTCAATGACTTTTGGTGTTAAATCTTCTAATAAGTCAACTGCACAGATTTCAGTGTTTAATGCTTTTGCTGCTTTAATTATAATTTGTTCAGTATCATAACTAGGAATGTAAGGTTCTCCTGTTGCGCCCATATGAATATTTGCTCTTAGTTCTTCTTTTGTTGCTTTTCTTTTCATTGCAGCTATAACTTTATTATTGGCTACTATCGCTCTTATGTCTGTTGCACCTGTTTCTATATATTCTTGTATGATAAAAGGTTGTTTGAATATCTCTAAAGTATCTAATATTGTATTAGCTGATTCTATTGAATCTGCAAACATTACACCTTTGCCTTGGGTTCCAGCAGGAATTTTCATTATAACTGGGAATTTTATTTTTGGTAATACTTTTTTTGCACTTTCAACAGTTAATGCTAGATAAGTTGTAGGAATAGGAACTTTATTTTTTTGGAGTTCTAATAATGTAAGGAATTTATCATGTCCTATTGTAAAACTTTTTGGTTTAAGTGGAACATAAACATTATCTTGTAATGCTTCAGTCATTGCTCTTTGTAATAAAGCGTATTTATGAGATCCTCTAATATATGCACAATCATAATCTTCTAAAGGATTTCCTTGATAAAGTACTTCTAAATTTTTAGTATTTGTGTTTACTTTAGCTTTTCTTAAATCTAAAAGATCTACTTTTTCAAAATAGTTTTTGGCTTCTTCAGCTATTTTTTTACTACTTTCTCCACTTAATGTAAATATTGCTAATTTCATTTTTTTAAGGGATCCACTAAAAATCCTTGTTTTAATACTTTTAAGCCAATTAAAACAGGATATTGCATGTTTTTTCTGTCTGATAAGGTAAATTCAGATTCTATTAATTTTCCTTTTAATTCTATTGAGCATTTTACTACAGGTCTTATTGTGTTTCCAGATGCGCTTTTTATTAAAGCTTCTCTTATTATTGGTCCTAAATTAAGTTCTAATGCTAATTCTTTGTTTATTGAGCTATTATCTGCTCCAGTATCTATTTTAGCTAAGACTTCTTTTTCTTTTTCACCTTTAATTTTTACTTTTTCTATTACACCTAAAGTTATTACATCTTCTTTCATTTTTAGAAACTTAAATTAAGAAAAGGTGTTTTTAAACTTTTCCTGCTAGTATCAAGTCTTTTTTAGTATCTATTGTTTTTAGATTAAATTCCTTTAATAGCTTATTTTTTATTTTGTTAAAATTTTTAGATTTTTTTAGTATTGTGATTACTATATTAGATCTACAAACTCTTTTTATTTCTTTTATTGATTTATCTAAATCAAAATGATGTATTGAAGTTATACATATAACATTATCAAAACTTTTATCTTTAAAAGGTAGAAATTCAGCTTGAGCACAAATATCTCCTTTTTTTAGCATATTAAAACTTAGATCTATTCCAATTGTATTAAAGAATTTTTTACTTAATCCTGTACCAGAACCAATGTCTAAAGTTAAACCTTTTAATTTAATATTTTCTTTAATTATTTTTAATTTTTCTAATTGTTCTTCTTCATATAGTTCATTATAATTTTTAGAGATTTTATTGTAAAATTCCATGTTTTTTCTATATTAGAAATGTTTATAATTATTATTGAGTTAATAAGATAACTAAAGTTAACATAACTCCAATAATATAGTATAATATACTTCCAACTCTTCCTTTAGGTAGCATATCTCTTATTACAATATATAACATTGCACCTATTGAAAATGCTAATATCCCAAAAAATAAAGTTGTATTTATAACTACTAAATTAGCAACTATTGCTCCTGTAACTGTTGAGCTGGCTAATATTATTTTATTAAAACTTTTTTTTGAATATTTATCACAATGTTCTAAAGAGAAAGATGAAGAAACTGTGTGTAATAAAAATGGTAAGAATATTAAAAATCCTAATTTTCCTTGAAGTGAAAATACTAAAAATATTATTAATCCTATAACAAAATGATCTATGTAAAATCCAGCTATATGTAATTCTGCTAAATCTTTCATTAATTCTTTTTTGTTTTTAATATGTTGATATAAATATTTTTCTGCGATATGAAAAATAGTGAATCCAATTAACATTAATAAAAATACATTAATAAATTCTGCACCTTTAATTGCTTCAGGTAGTAGAGATAAAATGATGATTGTGATTAATATTCCTGCACTAAAACTTGTTATTTCTATATGGAATTTTTTAATTGCTTCTGATATTGTTTTACTAAATAAATGTACAATAGTTAGAATTAAAGCTAATGAAACTGGAATTAAATCAATAGGCATAATAAAATGACCATTGTATTATATATATAGGTTTCTAAGTATTAAAGAAAACTTATATAAATTAATTTATCTTTAATAAAATATGAAAATGGATTTAAAAGTTTTAGTTTATAGTTGGTGTCCACATTGTAATAATTGTTTAAGTTTTTTAAAAGAAAATAAAGTAAAACATAAAGTGATTGATATAGAAAAGCAAACTAAATTTGGAGATGAATTAGAAAAAAGAATAGGAATGAGAAGGTGTCCTCATTTTATTTTAAATGGTAAATGGGTTGATCCTTGTGATAAAAAAGGTTGGAGTGAAACTAAAACTAAAACAATTTTGAAGAATTTTATTAAATGAATTTTTATCCTCTTTCATATGTAATAAATGAGTAAGCTAAACTTTTATGAATCCCACCTTCTTTTTTAGTTTCTTTCCAAATATCATAATCTATTTTTGGAAAAAAAGTATCTCCCTGATAATCTTGATGAACTCTTGTTATTTCTAATTTATCAGCTAGATCCATGGTTTGAAGATAAACTTTTTCTCCACCAATAATATAAGCTTCATCACTAAATTTTTTAGCTTCTTCAAATGCTTTTTCAATAGAAGAACAAATAGTTAAATTTTTATCTGGATAAGAAAGAGAAGGATTATTCGATAAGATAATATTTTTTCTTTGAGGTAATGATTTTCCAAGTTTTTCTAGTATAGAATCATAAGTTACTCTTCCCATTATTATTGCGTTATCTAAAGTTAGATCTTTAAATCTCTTTAAATCTCTAGGAATATGCCAAGGTATTTCTCCATTCAATCCAATAACATTATTCTCAGAAACTGCCGCTATTATTATTTTTTTCATTCTAAACAGCCATAGTTCTTCTTATTGGATTGTGGGAGGTGTAATCTTCAATTTTGAAATCTTCGATAGTTAATTTGTATAAATCTTTTTTAGCAATGTGTAATTTTGGTAATTTCCTTGGTTCTCTGGATAACTGTTCAAGAATTGCAGTAATGTGATCATATCTTTCTTCTGTAGGATCAGAAGGAGCGTTTTTATTGATCCATTCAAGAACCTCTAAATGTTCTTCTCTATCTGAAACATTTTTTACTCTATCTTTTAATTCATCAGAATTTTCTTTATACCATTGGCTTCTTTTTTTTAATCCAGAGTAAAAATGAGAATCTCCAAATGTATGAATAAATCTTCTAGGTTTAAGTCCAACTTTTTGTGAGACCATATGAGTAAGTAAAGCATAACTTCCTATATTAAATGGAACTCCTAAAAACATGTCACAGCTTCTTTGATAAAGTTGTAAGTCCATTTCTTCTTCTTCATTTGCAGTCATTTGAAACATTACATGACACGGAGGAAGTGACATACTAGGAATATCTCCATGATTCCAAGAACTAATAATATGTTTTTTTCCAAGAGGTTTTTTCTTCATGTTTTCTAGAACATCTCCTAGTTGGTCTAATTCACTAATTTTACCATCTTCATCAATATGTTTCCAGTGTCTCCATTGGCGTCCATAAATAGGTCCTGCATTACCCCACTCTGCAGCGAATTCTGGATTTTCTCTTATTCTTTGACCATATTCATCCATTGCTTTATCCCATTCTTTAGAATATTTCACAATTTTTTTTGGGAAAATTCCTTTTTCAACCATACCTTTTAAGTTATATTCAAAAGCGTTACCTCTCCAAATAGGAGCTTTATTATCTTCAAGATATTTTATATTACTATCTCCTCTGATGAACCAGATTAATTCATGAATCATAGAATTCTTAAACATCTTTTTTGTAGTAATCAAAGGAAATCCTTTTCTTAAATCATATTCATTTTGATAACCAAATAAAGAAATAAGTCCTGAACCTTTACTTCCTCCTTTAAATCCAGAATGTGGAGAAGTTAGAACTTCTTTACAATGATCTAAATATTGTTGTACCATTATTATTTAAAATTTAACTTTGTTTTTAAAAATAATTGTATTAGAAAATATCTATTTAATTTTGAACTTCTTTTTCTCCACTACTTGTAACTCTTCCTCCTTGATGTTGTCCAGAATATGTCCTATTTATTTCTCCTATAACAGATTCATATTCAATGTTAAACATTCGTGCACCAAGTTCAAACTTAAAATTTTCAGTGCATTGATTTTTTATTCCAAAAGCTAATTTGCCTTTATAACCTGGATCTGTTTTTGTTGCATGAAAACTTACTCCTCCTCTTTGAAGAGAACTTCTTGGCCATATCTTGGGAATAAGATGTCCTTCAGGAAAATTAGGATCATATTTTATTTTCTCTTCAGGAGAGTTTATAATCTCAATTGTAGTAACAAGAATATATTCTCCGGGTTTTAAGATAATTATTTTGTTTCCCTCTTTTTCAAAATCTCCAATTAATTCAGTTTTAGGTGAGTATCTTTCTCTGCTTGTTCCATCTGCACCAAGAAAACTATCACTTATTATTTTATGAACTTGACCAACTCTTAAATCAATTCCAGAACCTTCAGGATTATTTAATTCTCTTTCAGAAAGATTTCCTATTAAATTATATTTTTTATTCAATTCTAAAATTTTTAGTGCAGATATTTTCATTTTTAATACTCTCTAAATTTATTTAATCTTTAAATATTTTTCCAGCTGTTAGTCCTTGATGATTATATTTCTTATCATATGCTTCTTCTGGAGTTAAAGGAGAAGTTAATGTAGAATAATCTAAAAAAGCTAAAGCACTTTCATCTTTGATAGTAATAGGGAATTTATTTGCAGTAACTTCTAATATTAAAGGAGTCCCTTTTACACCATCACTTCTATTCATTCCCCAACCAGCATGAACATAAGATGCTTCATGTGAGCTTATTTCACCGATAGCTTCATCAAATTTTCTTACTCCTCCAGCGTATTCTAAAGGAACAATAGAACCTTCTCTTGATAATATGTTATAAAATTCTCCAGGTCTAAGAACTACCTCACTCATTCTATCAGGATATACTCTATCAAAAAAATCTTCAGTTTTATAAAGATTATCTGGATTACTAAAATCTCTTGTTAAATCTAAAGGTTCATTTGTATCATTTTTTGCGACTAATATTCCTCCTGTTTCTATATCTGCAGTCATTAATATCCCACTACCTTTTATTTCACTTTCTTTAGATTTTTTACCATCTAAAAATAAAAGTCCTTTTCCTTGATGTGATGATCTAACTAAATGTTCTGGCAATAAAGAAGAAAGTCCATAGGAAAATCTAGTTTGATTTAAACTTAACCCAGGTCCTACAACAATATCAAATTTTAATGAGTATAATTCTAAATATAGCTTTCCAGTGTAACCCTCTGGAATTTCATTAAATACTCTTCCTTTTTCAGTTATTAATCTTGTTACTACTCCTAATCTACCTATAGAACTTTTTGAAGAACTTTTTCCAGAAAGACCTTCAAATAAATCTAATTTTTCTGCTAAAGGAAATAAATATGCTTGTCCTCTATGTAGGTGAAATTTATCTCCCTCTAAATCATATTGTTTTCTTTCTTTAATCATTTGTGTCATAGGTTTACTTTGAGGTAAAATACTTTTTCCTAAATAATGACCTCTTTCTCCTAAAGAATGATCAAATGTGGTAGCATCTACTCTTCCTTCTAATTTTTCAGTTGATGGTCCTGAAATAATTCCTTCACTAATTAAATGTATTAAATCTTTTTTATTAAGAACTCCTGATTGTGTCAACATTTGATTTCTCTCTTCTATTTTCTAAATGATTTTATCTCCTCTAACAAAGATTTCTAAAAGTGTTTATCTGAATAGTAATTTCTATTTTTATAATTTTATATGATAAGAACATTGTTTTGAAATTCTTAATGTTTATTTAAATTAATATTTATATTAACAAAACAAAATCTTTATAAATGACTTTTTTGTTAAATATTTTTGTTAAATGATAGCTTATGCTTGATTCTAAATTTAATGTCCTTATGGACATAATGGTGAGTGCTTTATTATTAATGAAGTATGAGGTATGAGTGAACTTTTTGTAGAGTGTTCCTAATATTTTACAATTGCGACCAAATAATTCCCGTTGATCCTGCGGGAGATCGCTGCTATCAGGATTGGATTAAGACATGCAAGTCATCTCGCAAGGGAGGCGAAAGGCTCAGTAACACTTCGATAATCTATCTTATGGTCTAGAATAACTTCGAGAAATTGAAGCTAATACTGGATATGTGATTGATACTGGAATGTGCTTTCACTGAAAGGCAACGCCATAAGGTGAGTCGGTGGCTGATTAGGTTGTTGGTGAGGTAAAGGCTCACCAAGCCAGAGATCAGTAAGGGGGATGAGAGTCCTAGCCCTGAGAAGGACACTGAGATAAGGGTCCTAGCCCTAAGGGGTGCAGCAGTTACGAAACCTTTACAATGCGCGCAAGCGTGATAAGGTAATCCTGAGTGCTTACTCTTTGAGTAGGCTTTTGCCAAGTTTAAATAGCTTGGAGAATAAGTGGTGGGTAAGACCGGTGCCAGCCGCCGCGGTAATCCCGGCGCCACGAGTGGGGATCGTTTTTATTGGGTCTAAAGCATCCGTAGCTTATCTAATAAGTCTTCTGTTAAATCGTTGAGCTTAACTTAGCGACTGCAGAAGATACTGTTAGGTTAGGGACCGGGAGGAGCTAGGAGTATTCCTTGGGAAGCGGTAAAATGCTTTAATCCTTGGAGGACTACCAGTGGCGAAGGCGCCTAGCTAGAACGGGTCTGACTGTGAGGGATGAAAGCCAGGGGAGCGAACTGGATTAGATACCCAAGTAGTCCTGGCAGTAAACGCTGTGAATTATGTGTTGCGTAATCTACGTGGTTATGCAGTGCCGAAGCGAAGGCATTAAATTCACCACCTGGGAAGTACGGTCGCAAGGCTGAAACTTAAAGGAATTGGCGGGG
>CEPZ01020795.1_pt1 | contig 13698 bp, 7 predicted proteins | sample 530461 | NCBI WGS metagenome assembly CEPZ01 (sample SAMEA2620106, study PRJEB7988) | marine metagenome | isolation source: saline water (ENVO:00002010), including | reverse complement strand
GCTTAAATTTCGTTGCACCTATGATGCTAGAAGGTTACTTGCATTCAGATAACGAAAACCTAGTGCCAAATCGTTTTGGTGAGTTTGAATTGCATTATCAAATTTTCGAAGCGGGTCGATGGGATATCCCACTAGAGCATTACACTTATTCAATTGTAGCTGGTAACGATGCAGGTGTATTCTCTGTTGATCCAATTAAAGGTGAAATTAAAGTCGCTGACCAAGCGCAGCTAGATTACGAATTAGGTAATAACCAATATGTTATTACAGTTCGTGTAACAGACGGAGCTGGTAACAACTATGACTCACAAGTAACCATTAACGTTAATGACATCAATGATTCATTAAACAACAACGCACAATCTATTGACGGTTTAGAAGCAGCCGATTGGGCGGGTTGGGCAGTGGCGCCAGCAGGTGACGTCAACGGTGACGGTTTTGACGACATCATCGTAGGTGCGCCTCAAACTGATGTTCGTGATGGTGACGGTGTTTTAATCACAGAAGACAATGGTGCGGCTTATGTACTATTTAGTGATGAAACAGGCACCTTCCCAACGTTAACTCAAGTTCAAGGCGGTACGCGCGGTTTTGGTATCCTTGGTGCACAAGCAGGCGATAATGCAGGCTTTTCTGTTGCTGGTGGTGTTGATATCAACGGCGACGGTTTATCAGATGTTGTTATTGGTGCACCATATGCAGGCACTAATGGCGACAATTCCGGTTCTACCTATGTCGTATTTGGTAAGTCAGATACTAACTATGTGCCGCTTCAATACTTAAACGATGGCAGTAGCGACAAAGGTTTTGCTATTCATGGTGCTTACACTCAAGACTACTCTGGTGGTTCTTTAGTTGTTGGTGATGTGAACGGTGATGGCCTTGGTGATATTGTTATCGGTGAAACAGTCACTCGTTTCTTAGCGGGTACAGGGTCTTTTGCATTAAGAAATTTATTAGAAGACGGCGCCGCTGATCCAAACCTAGCGTATGTTGTTTACGGTAAAAAAGATAAAAGCGTTGTTCAGTTAGCCAACGTTGCAACAGACTACAATACACAAGGTTTTGCCATTACTCGTCCTAACAGAAAGCTATTCAACGATTGGCATTACGGCGCACAAGTATTACCAACGGGTGACTTTAACAGTGATGGTTTAACAGATTTCATCGTGAGCAACGGCTTATACGTTGATACAGCAGGCACAAGCTATGTAGTTTATGGCCGTATCGGTGGCGAAGCGATTAAATACAACAACATTTACAAAGACGAACACGGTATTAAAATCACGCCAGAAGGCTCAAACAATTACGGTTTCGACTTCGGCAATGCCACTCTTAATGCTTTGCCATCTTTTACTACTTCTCATGTCGGTGACGTAAACGCCGATGGTGTTGACGATATCGCGTTATTATTGACAGACACAGGGTGTTGTTCTGCAATCGACGATCCTCGTGCTTACATTATCTTCGGTGGTGCTGATTCTACTGACGAAATTAACCTTGCCGATATTGCTGACGGTAACGGCGGTTTTGTTATTCACAACGATGCGTCAAATATCGACCACAGTGACTTACAAGTTATCTTAGGTTCAATCGGTGGGGCGGGTGACCTTAATGGTGATGGCTTTGACGATATCATCATTGGCGATCCGTTTGCTGAAAATAACAAAGGTCGTGTATACGCCGTTTATGGCCGTGCAGGTACAGAGCCAGTGTATTTAGACAGTATCATAGAAACTAGCCAAGGTTTTTACTCTGAAGGTAACGGCGGTGAGCAGTTGGGTCAGTTTATCGCAGGTGCGGGTGACATCAATGGCGACGGCATCAAAGACATTCAATTTGGTACGCCTTCTGCGAACAAAAACAACCAAGAAAACACAGGTGCAATTTATGTTCTTAATGGTGACGGTAAGTTAGTAACGCTTTGGGGAACTGACGGTAACGACACTATCACAGGTACTGCGTCTGCAGATAATATTGCCACTGGCACAGGTGACGACGTCATTCGAACTAACGGTGGCACTGATGCTGTTTACGCAGGTCCAGGTGAAGATACCATTTACATTTCTGACAACACCTTCACACGCATCGACGGTGGCGGTAATACTGATACGCTCATCTTTGATGGCTCAGGCATTAACCTAGACCTTGCAACACAAGCCTCACGTATACGTAATATTGAAGTATTTGATATCCGTGGTTCAGGTGCTAACTCAATTACGCTTAATAAGAGCGTGAGCAGTAACTCAAACTTACGTATTTTAGGTGACAACGACGACTTTGTTGGTGCATCAAACAACCAATGGGTTGATTCTGGTACAACACAAGTAATCGACAACATCACTTATAAAGTGTTCACGTCTGGCTCTGCAACTATGTTAGTGCAAGATGGGTTAACCGTTACGGTTAACAACGAACCTACTATCGACCCGCAACAGCTCTCTGTAAGTGAAGCAGCTGCGAGTGGTACAGAAATCGGCAGATTAGAGGCAGATCCTAACGATATCGGTGACTATGTAACCTTCCAAATCCTGAGTGGTAACGAAAACGGTGACTTGGTATTAGATGCGCAAACGGGTGTGTTAAGCATTAGCGATACGGTTTCTCGTTTGGACTATGAAAACACCCCAAGGTACACATTAGAAGTCATAGTTTACGACCAATACAACACCACTGACACTGCAGAAATCACTGTTGAAGTATTAAACATGGAGTCGATGGAGATCACTTTAGAAGGTGATGTAAGTGGTGAAGGTAGTTACTGGGGCGAAAACACGGTTTTAGATTTGCTTGGCATGAGTGCGCCTGAGTGGGCGTCAACAGAAACGAAGCATACTTGGACTGTGCCAGAAGAAAATCTACCAGATGATCCTGCAATTATTAGAATTGAATCACACGGTAAAATCCATTACGTGGGCGGCATGAACTTATTCGGCGGTTGGGTTGAAGCTGACATTCCTCTTGAGATGGACTTACGATTCCCTGATGAAATAGCTGCTGGTCAGCCAGTTAATTTAGCAACTAAGTTTACCGTTGGCGAAAACGCAAACTTCTTGGCGTCGTCTCCTGGTGTGCAAATTTCGGCTGAGTTAATTTTTGAAGACTATTTAATCAAATACGAGTCAGCGTTATTTGAAAAATTAAATGGTCAAACCAAAATCGATTACGCTTCTTATGAGAAAACGGTTGGTTCAGAATCCTTTGGTGTTTACGGTGACAACTGTGCTAACGCGCTTAATCGTGCTGATTGCTATGAGCTGGAAGACGGTGTAGAAGTTTTCGATTTAACTCGTAACTTAACTGATGAAGAAATTACGTCTTTGACAGAAAGCTACTTCTACGAGTTATCCGTTGCTGTCGCAACTGAAAACGCAAAAGCCAGAAGTGATGATATTAGCTTTGGTACGAGTGTGGTAAACGGTGTGGAAGTTATCGACGCTGTATACGCTCACTTCGGTTTAACCGATGGCGTTGAAATCATCAGCACAGATGTTTCTGATCCGACAGCGACAACCATTGCTTATATTCCAGCGAATGTATCTTATGAGAATATCGCTCTATTTATTAAAAACTTAACGCGTAATTCATTAGCTGAATTATCTTCTAATGCTAGAAAAGCGATTGAAAAAGCGATTGACTTAGACGTAGACAAGTTACGTTTCTTAGCAGGCCACGATTTAGTTGATTGGGTATCGGAAGAGGTCTACTGGGGTTCTAACTGGACCAAGTGGCATGCAGCGGCAGGCATGGAGGCAATGGAAGGTACGTCTGAACAATGTATTGACGGATATTTCGCACCGACCGGTGAAGATTTATATCGTCGCTACAAATACAGTACGCTTGATACCTTCTTAAGTGCAGCGCTTGATTTAAAACAAGACTTTGAGTTGAACATTGAATCTAGCGCAATTTTAGTTCTAGAAGATGGTACTGAGATTTACTTTGACCCGGAAGAAGACATTACCTTTACACCTGAGCTAACCCATGACGTTAACAATGATGGCATGATTGACGCAACGTTAACTGTTAATGCAGCATCGAACTTTGTTAATAACAGTAAGATGAGTGCATTCTTTAGAATGCCATTTAAATTACTTGAGTTTGAATACAACGTGCAAGAAGCGATTTGTTCAGCTGACCAAGTTTATACTATGGGTAACCAAGGCTTGATGTTTGAAAAAGGTTCTTATGGACCATTATTAGACAGTGAGAAAGTGGTTACGGCTGGCGACACAGACTTTGGAGGTCCAACGGAAATCACGATTGCGCAAAACTCCTTCACTACTGCGTTATCCTTTGACTTGTGTAACAACAGCGCAGCGTGTGGTGAACCGGTATTGTCATATGGCAATAATGCGCCAGTGGCATCTGATGTAACTGTTTCTGGAGAGTTTGTTGGTAAGTCAACTTTAACAGCATCTTACACTTATGCCGATCATGAAGGTGACTTGGAGTCAGGGACTCGTTACCAATGGTATCGTTCTGCTACAGGCAGTAAGGACGATGCACAGGTAATTGATGGTGGACTTTACCAATCATACACCTTGTCATTAGAAGATATTGATAGCTATGTTGCTTTTTGTGTAACGCCAAATGATGGTACCTTATTCGGTGACCCTGAATGTTCTGAGTGGACTTATGTGGAAAGCCCGTTCCATCAAGATTTGTCTATTATGAACAGTTTTGGTCAATCAATTGTGCTAAACGGCACTGACCAGCTTATGGTTCAAACCGTGGGTTCAGGTTTCAATCCAAACAGTTCATACACAATTGAAGCATGGGTAAAAGTGAATGCTTTAGACCCTGAAAACAACGCTAACTTGTTCACTTTCTCTGAAGATGCAAATTCTTCAAATGCAGCTATCCGTATTTTGAAAGATGGTACTTTACGAGTAAAAGCTACCAAGTCTGCATACAAGTCAACACAAACGATTACTGTAGGTGAGTGGCAACACTACGCATTAACTTATGATCAACCATCACAAACAGTATCTTTATACTTAGATGGTGAGTTAGTGGTCTCACAAGTAAATGCCGCTAATGACGCCAATGTGCACTTTGTATGGGGTGCAGGTAATGACCGTGTAAGCAAGATGTTCAATGGCCAGATTGACGAAATCCGTGTGTGGGATTATGCAAAATCGCAAGACTCTATTAATGCACATCGCAACTTAGGTGCGTCGTTAAGTGATTCAAGCTTGTTGTCTTACTATAGCTTCAATAATGAAGTGAACGGTGAGGTTGAAGACTTAACGGGTCAGAGCACGATGGAACTTGTTAATACACCGACGTTTGAAAAACACAACGCTTACTTTGCCTTCGATGGTAATGGTGATTATGTTGAAATCGCGCATGATGATGATCTGAACTTTACTAATGCCAATAGCTTTACCATTAAAGCGAAGGTCTATGCTGCTCCAGGGACTAAAAATAGTCACCGCGTAATTTTTGCTAAAAAAGCGTCTGACAATAATGATGATATTGGTTGGCAATTAGCGATCAATGCTTCGAATCGATTCGAGTTCCAACACGTAGATGACAACTATGCTGGCAGAAACAATGTCGCATTTAATAGTTCTAAGTATAGCTTGAGTAATTTGTCGACAGGTCGCTGGTACGATGTCGCTGCCGTTGTAGATTTGGAAAATCAAAAGTGGAAGGTTTTTGTAAATGGTACGTTTGTTAGGCAACAAACTAAATTGGGTTTAACAGTGAACAACACGTTACCAATCCGTATTGGTGCATACAGCGGCGACGATACAGTAACAAGTGCTTTCCAAGGCTACATCGATGATGTGGCAGTATGGACACGTGCGTTATCTGATACTGAAGTTGCAGCTTGTACTGCCGAAATGGTTTCAGGCTGTGAAGAAGACTTATTGTTATACTATGACTTCGAGCAAGACAGGGCGAATAACGTAGCGAGAGGTGAATTTAACGGAACTATCTATGGTGCAGTTGAAGTAGGTAATAACCTTGATGTTAAGTTTACAACGACTGAGTATGCTGCTTTTGCTGGCAAGCTTCCAGGCGGAACTGGAGTCACATTCGGATTAGCAGATGCGCCTGCCTTCGGCGACGTAGCCATCAGCGAATACTCTGGTGAATTTATTTATACACCAAATGGCAGTGCAAATGGTGCAAGCGACTCATTTAGTTATTACATCTACAGTAGTGATAACGGTCAAAGCCAGAAGCAGATTGTCACCATTGAGTTTGAATAAGCTTATTTGCTAATAAAAATAAAAGCCGCGATACTTTTTGAGTATCGCGGCTTTTTTATACTTGCTTACTAAAAAAATCGTAACTGAACTAACCTTTTCATTTCACTCTTATTGAAGCTGTGCTTGAACAGAACTACAAATCTGATTAGTTAAAGTTATTGGCATTTTCAATGCGTGATTTAATGCTGGGGTGAGTAGATAAATACTTACTCCATGCACCTTCCTCGTCATTCTCAAGCTCAATGCCTGCTTGCTCAACGATAATCTCTAATGCTTTGGCAAACTCTTTGGGGTCGATACCGTGTTGCTTCATATGCTGCAGGGCGAATTCGTCCGCCTCTTTTTCCATATCTTGCGAAAAACGCTGCTGCAAAATTGTTGAACCTGTACCCAACACTACTTCGGCAAAACCTTCTAAATCGCCGAAGATCATGGCAAATGCAATAGCACCCGCAGCAGCCTGCGCTGCCATACGAATACTATGTTGTTTTTCAACATGACCGATTTCATGAAGTAAAACGGCTTGTAATGCTAGAGGGTGATCTTGCATGCTTTTTACAAGGTCATCGGTCACTACAATCTGACCATGCGGGAGCGCAAAGGCGTTTGCGCCAAAGAAATCAGACTGATAGAAGCTCAACTTAAACTGATCTCTGGATAGAGACAGCTTTTGTAAACTATCGTCCCAAAGCTGAGTCACTGTTTGCTGTTCTTGCGCTGACAAAGTGGTCGGTTCAAGCACGGCTTGCTCTATGGCATACATAGATTGCTCACCCATTTCTTGCACCACTGAATCGGGTACTAAGTCATAGGTTTGCACTGCAAATGCAGGAACTACCTTGAACATAATTCCGTAGATTAGAATAGGGCTAAGAACGATGGCGCCAAGTACGGCGAATAGATTTTGCTCTAACTTTTCAACCAGTTTTAAACGCTTACGCTCAGTTGGCCAGCGAAATTTAACGTCTGTTGGTAAAAAGCGACTACCATCACTGAGTGTGATTTCTTGAGATTGGCCTAAAATAGGTTCTCCTAAAATCGCACTCGCAAAGTCGTAGCTTTTTTGCTCGCCATCCTCATGATTCAACATCAACTTTGAGTCAAATACCGAAGCTGAGCAGGTAACAGCTTTGCTGCTACCTGCCGGATATAAAGTACCAAATATCTTCATATGCTTAAGTTAGAGAAATATCTACGTCAAATACGTTTGCCGCTTCTTCAGCGAGTGAAGATTGTGACTCTCTATATACTTCCATCACTTGTTCTGCATTTTCAGATAAAGTCACTGTGGTTGCTGCTGCGAGCATTTTCGCTTTGCGTACTTTTGTCCAAGGGAAGGCGAGACCTAGTGTGAAAATAATGGCTAATGCATTGGTCGCTAGAAGCAGTGAGTAATTAACAGCATCTAACTTTGATTCAAATGTAGCAACATCATCAAGTTGCGCATTCGCAAAAATATGGTTACGGATCTTACTTTGGTAAATACCCGCAAGTAGGCTAATCGCTAAGAAGTTAAAGCCCAGAGAGATGAATACCATAGTTAACCCAAGTGATTCAGGGTTACCAAAACCGCCAGTAATGCCAGTAATAATCGCACTAAGCACACCAAAACCAATCGCAACAACAATACACCTTAGTACTGCACCGTAATAGCTACCAGTTGAAAGCTCGACTTTTAAGGCTTTATTGCCGTATTCAATATTATTGTGAATATAAGTGTCGATTTTTTTCATTACCCAAGGCATCGCAATATAAAGCGTTAATGCACCGACAATTGGTAGTAATACAAAGTGGGTTAATGCATCTAGGTAGCCACCTTTAAAACCAAAGCGAACATTGCGATGACTCGTCATTCTTAAATTAAAACGTAAACTTTGATTGATTAACCAAGGAATGGCTGCGGCCCAAATTACAAAAAATACCAGTGCCATAGCTGGGCTATAAGTCGTTACGATGGCATATAATGCAAAAATAGCAAAAGCAATCATTCGTCCTTTAAGGATCTGCATTGGTGTTGCTAGATAATTGAAGCGATGGCCGTCAATTGATGTGTGACCATAGAAGTATTGCTTTGTTCTTACCGTTGCCCAAGCCGAATAGATACCAAGCGTGACAATACTCAGTAAGATGTTGACTATCCAAATGCCAAAGTAGTCTTTCGCATTACCAGTGAATAGCACTTGATGTGTTTTTTGCTCGGATTGAGCGGATAGGTTTATTTCTTCCATAAGAATTATCCATATTGTTGTAAATCGAGCATAAAATATACCATTCGTACCCAAAAGAAAAGACTATCCCGAGGGGAATTTCAGGTAATATCTTATAATCGAACAGTTTTTTATTATTGTGGTTCAACACACTTTTATAGACTTTCTATCTATAAGCTTCTAACCTTTTATTATTCTTGCGCTATAAGCACACATTATGACCCGTCTAATTATTTCTGCGTTTTTGCTATTCACTTGCGTTTTTGCATCAGCGCAAACCACCATTAAGGTTGTTGACCAACTTAATCAGCCACTTGCAGATGCTGTGGTTAGTTTTGTATTTAAAGGTGCGCCTCCTGCTACATCTGTAAGTCCAACTCCTTATATTATGGATCAAGTGAGTAAGGCGTTCTTACCTCATGTACTCGTTGTTCCAAAAGGAGCTCAGGTAAGTTTTCCTAATAGTGATGATATCCGCCATCATGTGTATTCTTTTTCTGAAGCTAAAACATTTGAGTTGAGGCTCTACCACGGCCAACCAAAAGCGCCGTTAGACTTTTCAAAATCGGGCATTGTGGTACTTGGCTGTAATATTCATGATTCAATGGTGGGCTACATTTATGTTTATGATGATAAGCCTGCAATAAAAAGCTCTGAGTTAGGCTTGGTGACTATGCCATATGCCAAAGAGCAACTTGAGGCGATCACCGTTTGGCACGCGAGAGCAAAAATTGGTGTTGATCGTCTGCGTACAATCAAACTCGATGACCTAAAGTTGGTTGATGGCAATATTGAGATCACACTTGAAGTGAACCCGCCAGAGAAAAGAGATAGCTTCGAGAATCTATTTTCTGACTTAGCTCAAGGGGATAAGTTATGAAAATAACGGTAGCGAGTACACTGTTACTTGCCTGTCTTTCGGTGAGTTTTGCATCGCAAGCGAGAGGTAAGTTGCTCGGCACACCGGGTGTTTCTCAAGTAGAGGGATCAGCGGGGGGCGGCTTAGTCCCTTGGGCACAATTAGCGGGCTATGCTACAGAAGACGAATGGGCAATATCGGGGTTTTGCACAAAAGCCGATGTGGATGATTTCTCCTTGAATGTGTGTGGCGCGCAAGCAAACTTTTTCGATAGGCTTGAGTTAAGTTACGCAGAGCAAGATTTTAAGGTTAACCCGCTGAATACCGAGCTTTCACAGAGTATTACTGGCGCTAAGGTCAGACTCTATGGCGACTTGGTTTATAGTCAATGGCCGCAACTGACATTTGGTGTGCAATATAAAAAGCTTGATACTCCAGCGGTTGCCAATGCGCTGGGCGCAGCTGATACATCAGGTTATGACTATTATCTTTCTGCCAGTAAATTACATTTAGGCGCGGCATTTGGATATAACCTGTTATGGAATGCGACGGCACGCAGTACGTCTGCAAACGAAATGGGATTACTTGGCTTTGGCTCGGCCAACCATGATCGCAGTGTACAGCTTGAGTTATCGTCGGCTGTTTTGCTTAACCAGCATTTAGCGGTGGGCGTTGAATATCGCCAGAAGCCAGATAACCTTGGCTTGCAAGAAAGCAATTGGCGCGATGTGTTTGTGGCTTGGTTTCCCAATAAGCATGTTAGTGTGACGGCGGCATATATTGATTTAGGCGCGATTGCAGCATTACCAAAACAAACAGGTTGGTATTTATCAGTGACAGGATACTTTTAATAATGAGCAAAGTGTTTTTAATCATCAGCGCAGTGTTGCTGATTGTTCTGAGCGGATGTGCTTCACAGCCTAAAGCTAGCTTATATCAGCAACTTGGTTCTGAGCAGGGAATAGAGCGCATTGTTGATGCGTTTATTAAGCGTATTGCGAAAGATAAAACGATCTTACCTTATTTTGCTAAATCGAGTGTCAGTCACTTCCGTGCAGGCTTTATTACTCACATGTGCGATATCAGCGGTGGTCCTTGTGAATATACCGGAGATTCCATGGTTGATATTCACACAGGTATGAATATCAATGAAGCAGATTTTAATCGTGTGGTAGAGCTATTGGTATTAGCTATGGAAGATGCTGGGGTCAGTTACCGTGAGCAAAATTTGCTACTCGCCAAGCTGGCACCAATGAGAGGTGAGGTGATTAAACGTTAATCTCCGCATTTATTTGGATGAGCAATGAAGTGGCAGTGAATGCATGAAAATTCAGGATCTTTGCCCTTTATTTAGATGCATGTCCTATACTTTTCTCATGGTTAAATTTTTAGAGAAAGGTGCATGTTAGGCTTAATGCTCAATACACTAATGTTGTCTACAAGCTTACAACTCTCTACACCTAATATTCAGTGGTATACCGAAGATTACCCGCCTTTTAATTATCAAAACCAAGGTCAGTTGCATGGCTTAGCTTTGAACGTGCTTCGCTCAGCGTATCAACACCTAGATTGGTATTTAGATGAATCGCAAATCGTACTCGCGCCTTGGCCTCGAGTGTATAAAAGTGTGCAACAGCAAGCGAATACTTGCGTGTTTTCTATGACATTTACAGAGAGGCGCAACAAATTATTCAACTTTGTGGGTTTGGTCATTCCCAACACGGTAGCAGTAATAGCTCATAAAGAAACGGACATTAGCATTTCGCAATTAAAGCAAGATAAGTCTTTAACCTATGGGGTTGTTAAAAACGATATTGGTCATCAAGCATTGCTTGCCTATGGTATTTCAGAATCTCAGTTTGTGTATTTAAAAACAGGCTTAGAGTTGGTGCAGATGATAGATCATAAGCGGGTTGATTTGATTGCTTATGGCGATGCTATCGCACGGTTTCAGTTTAAGCGCGCTAATATCAACCCGAAAAACTATCGTTTACTCATGCCACTATTAAATTCAAAACTAGGCTTTGCATGTAATAAACAAGTGCCTCAAGCCCTCTTGCAGCAATTAGACATAGCCATCAAACAAGTTGTTCAGAGTGAGCCCAAGTTACTGATTTACCATGATGCGTCTAAATAGCTTATATTTGACCTCTGTGGAGATTAGCAGAGGTCAATGTTTGCGCTTAGTCACTACGATGCTTGAAGCTAAAACCTTGCTCTTTTATTGGTTTGCCACTGCCATTAATGGGTGTTGAATAAAATTGTACTTTCAGTTCATCCGCCTGATTATCTAGTTCTATGTGGGCAAAGCCCCAGGTAAAACTCTTCGACCAAACTAAATCATATTCTGGATAACGTTTCTCCTGTTGCTCAGCAAAGGGGGTATGTGTGCCACGCATCTTTGAGGCTGCACCGCTGATGATAAGTGGTAGCTTAGGTTTGCTATTACCCGGTAGTACGCGTGAGCAATCATCGGTCAGAAGCTCTAAGTCGTGCTCATGACCTGCAATATAAGCATCGGCATACTGACACAATTCAGGCAAAATCAAGCGTCGTAACACATGGCCTTCATCGTACTTGGTGCCACCGATGGACCATAAAATATGGTGGCCATAGACAATTTTCCATTTAGCCGTTGAATTCTTTAAACCTTCGGCAAGCCAAGCAAGCTGCTTGTGATCTTCTCCATTTACAGGCTCTTCATGTTTTTCAATGTCTTCCACGCTGGCAGCACCAGAAGCCAGCGCAGAGGCGAGTCCTTGCTCTGAGCCATCGGGTAACAGTGGTACCTCATAGTAGTGTTGACCCGACAGCAACATATTGGTGTCGAGCACAAAAAACTCCACATCATTACCAGGCGAGCCTTTTTTATAGCTGTAATAGCCGCGCTCAGCCATGTAAAAGTTAGGTTGTGTTTTCATCCATTCAGTTTGTAGGGCAACGCCTTTACGAGAGGTTTTCCAATCGTGATTACCGAGCGCAGAGTAAACAACAAGCTCAGGTTTTTGATCAAATAAAGGCTGCAATGGTGCTTTGATCAGATCGTTCATACGTTGTTGATCGTCTTTACCATCTTTTGCATCTGCGCCATCGGGATAAATGTTGTCGCCCAATTGAATGCCAAACTGACACTCTGCGGTCTTACAAAATTCAGCCATGGCTTTGCCGACAGGTAACGCACCACCTTGCTCTGTGGCTATATTTGTACCGGGATAAACATAAATAGGTGCGTGTCCAAATTCGTCAATAGGGCGATGCTCAGCAAGCCAGTCGGCTTTTTCAGCGGCGATAAACTCCGTTTTTGTTTTCGGTTTATCAATGTGCTTCTGTTTTGGGTAATCGACATGGTAGCCGCCATCACCGAAAGCCAAGAAGGCGATGTTCTGTTGTTGGTCTTTGGCTTGTAAAGCAATAGAGCTACACCCTGTTGCAAGTACAGTAGCGCTAATGAGAGAAGTTAACTGTGATTTTTTCATAGTGTGACCGCAAGCTTTCACTTGCGGCTCCATAAAGTTACAAATTAGAACGATGTCAGCGTGAAGCCCAGCTCAAATGAGCGACCATAGGTTTCGTATTGATAGTTGTATTGGCTCTGACCGTAGTAAAGGTAGTAAGGCTCATCGGTTAGGTTGATTGCGTTGAAGTAGAGCTGCGTTTGGTCATTAAAATAGTACTTGGCGCTAAAATCTAACTGGGTGTGTGCATCTTGCATCACGCGGGCATCGTTATCTTCATGAGAGAAGCTTTTGCTTTTATAGCTTGCACTTAAACGCGTACTAAAATGATCGCTTTCATAGCCGAACATTAAATTCGCAACGGTGTCAGACTGGTTTGGTAGCTTGTCGTCGGCATCAATAAAAGTCCCATTTGCTGACAGCATCAGGCCATTTTTGAAGTTCTTTGTATAAGCAAGTTCAACGCCTGAGAGGCTGGCCTCCCCCCCATTGACTGCTTGCATCACTTCTTTAAAGCCATCCCATTGTCCGTTATCTTGCACTTCTTCAGTGGCGATAAAGTTATCTATGTCTTTGTAGAACACGCCAGCTGAAATTACGCCAATATGGCCCGGGTAGTATTCAATTGACCAATCGAGGTTTGTCGATTCATATGGGCCTAAATGCGGGTTACCGACTTCAGCCTTGCGCTCGGTTTCAATCTGGCCGTCTTCTTCGGTGGTTTCTGATTCAATGATTTGAAATGCCGCAGAATCTGAGAAGCCCGGTCTTGCTAGGGTGTTAGTGTACGCAAATCGCGTCACGAGTTTGTCATTAATATCGTAGCGAACAGTTAAGTTCGGTAATACATGACTGTAGTCTTTATCAACCGCCCAAGGGGTAATCTCAACACGCTCATCATCGTTGACTTCGTCTTTAATTAGCTCAACTTTGTTACCTGATGTGCTGTAATC
>CEPZ01021360.1_pt1 | contig 13705 bp, 20 predicted proteins | sample 530461 | NCBI WGS metagenome assembly CEPZ01 (sample SAMEA2620106, study PRJEB7988) | marine metagenome | isolation source: saline water (ENVO:00002010), including | reverse complement strand
AATTTCAAGTGTGTAGCGTAGCGAAGCATTTGGTGTTGGTAGTTCATGAATATTCTTACTACTGAATTTAAATCTGATTTTATTGATAATTTACTTACTATCTTTCATCTTTCTTTAAGCTTTGCTTCTCTTTTATTTGCCTTTTGGGTTAACTTTTTTTATTAATTTATTTGATATATCTTTATTTTTAAATTATAATTATATCTCTATCAATTAATAAGGCTTTATTATGAATCAAGATTCTCGTGCTCAATTACACTCTATTGCAGATAAAGCTATTACTACTGCTATTCAGAAACTTTTCTTTTTCCATCAAAATCCTCAATTGATTAAACTTAATCAATCAAATGTCATTGAAATTATTAAAATCACTGTCGAAATTCTTAAAGAAGCTAAACATTCTAAAATTCATATTGATTCTAAAAAATTAACCACCATTGCTAAACTTTCAGAGGATTTAATGTTTATTATTCAACCAGAAGAAACCTCTAATATTTGTCACGATCCTGATATTAATAATGCTATTCTTCATTAACTTTTATTTTTTTATTAAAGTCACTTTTTTGTGGCTTTTTTAATTTTATTATTATATAATTACCTTGTTGAAATCAATTAGGACTTTATTATGTTTATTAGAATTATTTTACTACTGGCTCTTCTTCTTTTTTCCATTACTATTTTAGTCCTTCAGTATGGCTTTAATACACCTCATTGGGATAATGCTTTTCTTGAAGCAAGCTTTTATGAAGGCTTCTTAAATGGTTATTGCCTTTTTATTAATGCTATTCTTTATTCATTACATATTGGTGAATTTATTGATACCCCTTTTTACTTTTTTGATCACCTTAATGCTAATCCTCAATATTTAAAAGGCTTTGTTTGTGGACTTTTTACTAATATTTTTATAATGATTTTTTCTAAAGCACTTGAATACAAAAACAATAGGAATTTATAGCCACTTTTTTGTGGCTTTTTTAGTTTTACTATTATATAATTACCTTATTGAAATCAACTACGGTCTTTATATGTTTGAAAAATTAAAAGCTATGTTCAATCAACCAATTCCAGAACCTATTGTTTGGGGCGAAGACGGTGAGCCTATTGATTATACTAAACCGCAAGTTTTTCATGGCGGCTGTCTTTCCTGTACCTCTCAAAGAGATCATGGCGTAAAACGCTGTAATGGATGTCAATATCAAAAATTTAATATGAATTTACCTGATCTTTCTATTAATGACAACGATTTTCATCTTGGACAATGGATTGACGAACAAACAACTACTGATGATTTAGATGACTTATCTATTGATGACGATGATGAAGTTATTGACTATTCAAAACCACAAGTCTTTCATGGTGGCTGTCTCTCCTGTACCTCTCAAAGAGATCATGACGTAAAACGCTGTAATGAATGTCAATATCAAAAAGCTGAATGGAATAAATCAGACCTTTCTATTAGAGATGATAACTTTAATCTTTCTTGGTGGCTTGATGATAGATACTCTCATAAATATCCTTATCTAAAATCTATAAAAATTATTACTCTTTAATTTATAAATTAAGCCACTTTTTGTGGCTTTTTTATTTTTATTATTATATAATTAACCTATCTTAATAAATAAGGTTTTATTATGTTAGTACAAAATCAAAAATTAATTAATCACGATAATCTTAGATTTCTTAATCGTTCTCGTGCTGCTCGTATTTATCTCGATAATAAACCTAATCTCTTAGATCCTGTTATAAATGATATTTATATTATTGCTATCCCTCATAAGGATAACCATAATTTTCAATTAGGTGACACGCTTACAGCATACTCTGAATATTCTGGTACTATTTTTCAGAATAAAACTTTTACCATTTTTGCTAATATTGATATGGAACTTCTTTTTGAATGCCGAAATATTAATACTCAAAAATATGCCTACTTTGCTGTTATTGAAAATTACAGTATTCATTAATTTCTTCTTGATTTTAAAATTTTATTTTTATATAATAAACACTCTTAATTCAAAGGGTGTTTTTTATGTCTATTACTCTATACGTTCAAGACTGGAATAAGCAACAAACTACTTCTCAAAAAGTCTATGTTAAAGACGAATACCCTTCTATACCAAATGAAGCTATCCCCTTTTATTTTTCAGAAGAAGAAGGATACCTCTCCGATGAAAATGGTGTCTATTCTATTCAAAAATTATTTATTAATCCTTTTCCTGAATTAAATTATTCTAATCATAACTTTAAACTTCTCCTTGAAGCACTTGGTTATCAATTTGATTACTCTGGTGAATTTCCTGTCGAACAACTTCAAGAAGTTAATTCTAAAATTATTCGTGTAATCAATACTCAGAGCATTAATAACGCTACTGATACTTCTTATCAAAATAATAACCTTATTCACTTAGGGCAATATATAGAAGCTGTTAAACGTAAATTTAATGACATTCTCAATCTAATTCAATTTGCTATTAAAAATAATAAATCTGTTTATTGGGGATAATCCTTTTTATTTTCTTATTTTTGTTGTATAATAAACACTCTTAAATCAAAAGGTACTTATTATGAAAGTTATTAAATTTTTTAAAAAAGATTTTTTTAACATTATTCTTTTCTTTTTGTTACTACCCTTTGCTGTTTATTTTATTCATTTTTTTATTTTAAGTTTTCAAGACTTTTTTATTAATCACTCTAATCATTTTTATCACCCTAATCTAACTATTCCTAATGTTTGGATTGTTATTTCTGGTGCGGTTGTGAATTTTATCCTCTTTAACTGGTTAGCTATACAAATTAAAAATGAAAAAAATAATGTTTTTGATAATCTCTCTAATCCTAATACTTATTAAATTTTATTTTTTATAATATAATTTCATTCTTTAAATTAAAGGCTTTTTATGAAAATTTTCTTTATTGCTATTGCTACTATCGCTGGTTTAATTCTTTTTAATTTAGTAGTAAGACCAGAACTACATGATGACTCTCTCTTATTTCAGTCTCAATATGTCGAACATGGACAAGTAGAAATCACTATCAAAAATTCAGAACGCTATAATAACGGGAAAAATGGAAAATCTTATTATATCTTTACTGATAAAGGTCGGTTACTTATTGACGATAAAAAAAATTTCTTTAATTCTACCATGCATAAAAAAGCATTAGCTAATATCGGTAAAACTTGTACTGCCACTGTTGATAGCAAAATATTTTCTCGTAATTGGGAAATTCATTATCTTTATTGTTGATTTTTAATTTTATTTTTATTATAATATAATCTCTTTCGTTAAAGGAATTTCCACATGAATTTATTTGAAACCTTTCCTGTTGATTCACCAATGGTTCTTAAACTTATTACTGAATTACTTAACTCTAAATTTGATGGAAAAAAAGTCGATAGTATTGATTTTGTAACACAAATACTATCTTCTACTTCTGCTGATATACAACATAACGATTCTGATCATGTTGATTTAATACATATAGATACTATGCAACTCTATGTTAGTGTCTCTGGTTGTACAGTTGACGAGTCTTCTGAAAAAGAAATTTTTCATGTTGATATTCCTTTTCTTGAAATTATAGCCTTTTTAAAATATGGCTAATTACAGTACCCTATATATTTAACTACTTTAAAAAAAGTTCACTATTTTAGTGGACTTTTTTATTTATATATTGTTTTTATTTTTTTAATTTGTTATAATTCCCACTTATATACAAATTAGGATAACTTATGAAAATATTTTTTAAAACTTTTTCTCTTCTTCTCTTCTCTTTAATTCTTCTTTTCCTTTTTATTGGTTTTTTGTTTTCTGAAAATTCCTCTGATAACAATCACCATTCTCAGGATAACATAGAATATAAACGTATTTATAGCTCTGATATCGAACCTGACACTTTTATCTCACCTGATACTCTTATTTCTTTCCCTTCTTCTTACTCAGAAGAAAAACACTTATTAAAAGCTTCTCTTTTTTTTACAACTAAACACTCAAATGTTGATTCTATACATTCTTTTGATTTTAATAAATTTAAAAGATTTTATAATCTTTATTCAATCCTACAGCACGGCTTCTATCATTTTAGAATTGATTCTGAAAAAAATGACATCCTTATCCTTGCCATTCAACAACCACGACAAAGACATAAACTTATTTCTTTCTTTCAAGAAGTTGATGCTTTCGTTTCTTTTCAAGAATACCTTCAATTTAAATCCATTATCTCTGTACATCTAACTGGCTCTCAGATTCATTCTTCTATTGAATCTCTCGATAATACAATTAAAGTCACTTTTTCTAATATGTTTCAACTTCTTCTTCCTCAATCAAAGTTTGATCTTGATAATGCTAAAATTATACTTGATTTTTTTGAATTAAATAACACTAATAAACCATTCTACAATACTTCATATTTTATAAATGCTAAAAATGACTTTACTATTAACAACCCTGATCTTGATCTTGATTTATTGTTACAAAATTATAAAAATCATTACAATAATGTTATTAACTTAAATAAAAAAGAAAATATTAATAAATTTAAACTTAATAACTACATTAAAGTTCCTAAAAATGATGATGATGTCTGTTTTGTTAAAATACCTGATAATGTTCAAATTGATTATTCAACTATCGGTGAAACTAATTTTACTTTTGATGGCTATACATTAGATACTTATAATTGTAATGAAAAATAATCTTTAATCCTAAAAAAAAAAGCTCACTTTCTTAGTGGGCTTTTTTTATTTCTAAATAAAAATCTTTACTTTTAATATTATTATAATACCTATATGCTTAAACTCTTTTATATTATGAAAAGCACGAATTCCCCTTTTAACATATAATAACAAATACCGTCTATATTTGTCAAGCTTTTTAGAAAAAAATAATTTATTTTTTAATTAAATATTTATTGTTATTTATCATTTTAATTGCTATAATTTATTAAATTCAATAAAACATAAGATATATTTTTATGAACAACTTTTTAAAGCCTATTCTTATTGCTTCTACTCTTTCTCTATTTCTTTGTCTAATTATTTCTGGAATTACTTCACATGATTCCTCAAATAAAACACAAATCGAAAATTCGCAAAATTTAGAAACTGTTTTCTTTTTACATATTTCTAAAAATACTGTTATTCAACGAGATACTATTATCGAATTCCCTGAATTAAACGGATATGGGGACGCGATGGTTAAACTTAAAGGTGAACACTTCTTTAAAACAACTCATTCAAATCTTGGTTCTGAATCTAAATTTGATTTTATTTATTTTGATAAATTTCGATCTTTTCTTTATTTAATTGATAAATTTTATTATATTGATTCTATCATACCTGAAAAATCTTCTGATAATCTTTTTATACTTTCTAGTGGCGGTAAACCTATTTTTTCTCTTTTTAATGTTGATTCACAAGATATCATTTCTTTTTCTGAGTATCTTGAATTTAAATCTATTATTCAAAATAATTTAGAAAATACTCATGTCTTTACTCTAAATAGAATATTTCATTATAAAATTGAATCCCTAATTAAAATATTTTTTTCTTCTATTCTACCTGATTCTACTTTTAATGTTAATGAAGCACTAAATATTATTACATTTTTTGAAATTATTGAAAACAATAAATCATTTTCTTCTAATGATTATATTAAAAAAGTTCAACAAGAATTTGTTAGTCAGTTTGATTATGAAGTAAATACATTATTACATAGCTATACAGTACACTATAACACTGTCGTTAACTTTGATACTGAAAAAAATATTGAAAATTTTAAACTGAATAACTTCATTAAAGTTCCTAAAAATGATAATGACGTTTGCTTTGTTAAAATTCCTGATAATGTTCAGATTGATTATTCAACTATCGGTGAAATTAATTTTACTTTTAAAGGCTACACATTAGACGCTTATAATTGTAATGAAAAATAAATTTTAATTAAAAAAAAGCTCACATTAAGTGGGCTTTTTTATTTTTGATAACTTTCTATATTTTGTTACCTTTATAAATACAACTCCATACAACACTATACTAAATGTGAATATAATTAACGGCATCATAAAAAAATCCCTAAAACTATATACTCTCTCTTTTTTATTGTTCTTTAATACCTTTACCTCTCTACCTATATTCTCATTACATGAATCTTCCCTTGAATAACCATAACTTCCTATAACTATATTTCCTTCCTCTGTTTCTACTTTTTTATAATGATTTATATAAACCCTTGGTGGGGTTCCTGTCTTTAATTCTCTTGATACACATGATACTACTTCACCCAATATCATCTCTGACTCTTTATAATCTGTTATTGTTTTAAGTACTAACATTACACTTAATGTCAATGGTATTAATAATAAACCTATTAAACTTATAATCATTACTCTTATTAACATCTTAATTTTTTCCTTTTATTTATTATTTTTATATTTTAAAAGGTCGATTTCCCCTTATCCGATATAATAACAAACCTTGTCTATATTTGTCAAGCACTTTTTAAATTTTATTTTTGTTTATTTTCTTTTTTATATTTATTATAATATAACTCTACTAACTACTTAGGTATTTATTAAATGAAACTTAGATACGTTCTTTTACCACTTGTTTTTACTATTGGCTCTTTCTTAGTTATGAATTGTTATAATTCTAATTCTAATCTTCTTAATACTATCGAACATGATAAAGTAACAGAAAGTACTGTTATCTCAAAAAATACTACAATTAGTTTTAGTTTTAAACCCTCTGATGCTCTCAGAAAGCAGGGATTTTATGTAGAAAACGATGATATTATTACTTTTAATATTCCTGTTGAGCAAAGCTTTCTTATAGATGATTCTTTCTCTTATGATAAATTTAATGTATTTTCTAATTTTATTGAAAACATTATTTTTACTGATTTCTTCTATCTTAGTGTTCATAATCAAGATGACATTACTCTTTCTCGTAGTATTTATCATACTTATTCCCTTAAGCCTTTGAGAACCACTTTTATTTCTCTTTATAATCAAAATGAAAATGGTGATGGTGTAAATACGCCTTTATCAGTTCAACAATTTTCTGAATTTAAATCATTAGCATTAACTTTTGCTACTACGCCTGAAAGTAAAGAATTTATTCAAGGTAAGTTTGATAATATTAATTCTCAATTAATGTCTTTGGCTGAAAATTATTATAAGGATTTAAAATCAGGTAAATTCTTTGAAGAAGAATCCTCAACCAGACTTATTAATTTCTTTGAAGTTGTTAATTCAAAACAAAGTACTTTTCCTAATGAAGTTATTGCTAAACTTGAAAATAAATACAATACTCAATTAAACTTTAATACCGAATTAGCACTTCATAAATTTAAAGCTCATTATGAACATGTTAACAGCATTAACTTTAAAGAAGCTATTCTTGATTTTAAATACAATAACTTTGTTAAAATGCCACCTAATGATAATGATGTTTGCTTTGTTAAAATTCCTGATAATGTTTTTCTTAATATTCATGTTGTCGGACAAATTAATTTCTCTTATAGTGGATATACATTAGAACCTTATAGTTGTGCTGGTGGATTAAATATTCAATAATCTTTATTAAAAATAAACAAAAAAAAGTCACTTATTGTGGCTTTTTTTATTTGCTTTTTAAATCTATATTTATTATAATATAATCTCTTTCAACAAATAAGGTTTTTAACAATGAGACAATTTTCTAAACTTATGCGAGATGAACATGATAATATTTTTTTTGGAGTTTTATCTGGTATAGCTCTACATCTTAATCTTAATGTTATCTTTATCAGAATTGCTTTTATTTTTGCTTTCCTTGCTCTTTCTCGATATGGCTTAGGATTTGAATTTTCTTTAATTTATTTAATCTCAACACTAATCATCCCAAATTATAACAGTGATTATGATTCTTCTTCTTTAACTGATACAGATTCTGGTTGTGGGACAGAAGAACATTTTTAAATAACTTTTTTTACTCATATTTAATGCACGGATGGTAAGTTAAACTGGATTTGATTAGAGCACATTGGTATAAGGTGAACTATACAAGTTAATTAGTAGTCATAGGTAATAAAACCTCTTTGTTCGACTCATAAGAGCTTACAGAGACTAATTAGCGACTAAACCCTATCATATAGATAGGGTTTTTTTATATCTATTCTTTTATTATGAATTTTTATTTGGTTATTGACTTTTTTTTAATCTAATTCCTCGGATTTTTATATATTTTGTTGAATATTTATTTGATTTTATATTAAATTATTGCTATAATCTATTCGACTTTTTAATAAGGATTAAAATACATGACTGATAATAATATTCATATTAGTGATTTCTACTATGACAGTTCTAAAACTTTTATTCGTGATGAAAAATTAATTAACACCACCGAACAACGACAATTAATGAAACTTAATGGGCGATATGCCTGGATGAAATTAAACTCTGGACACCTTACCCCTTGTGGTACTATTTTACCCTCTTATATTCAAACAGATGAAGACGCTGTTGATTTTATTCTTCACCTTACTAATAGCTTTAATTTAGGCATTGAAGAAGGGCGTAAATCTCTTAAAAAAGAAATAAAAGATTTACTTTCTTAATTAATTTTATTTTTAGAGTTGACCAAATTGATTAAAAAAATTATTAAATTTAGTATCTTAGTTGCTTTCTGTTTAGCCTTTATGATTTACTATTTATTTTCTATCGAATTAATTGATTCTGTTTCTGTTTGGTCAATTCTTTTTAACTTTTTTTAAATCTTATTGACTTTCATTCCTTATTTATATTATAATATAAATCTCTTTTAAACAACTAATCAGAAATCTCTTTTATGAAATTTTATAAAAATCAAACTGTCTCCATTAGTGTAACAAAACCTCTTACCTCTACACTAAAAGGAACTATTATTAGAACAACTAAAACTAAATTAGTTGTCGATATACATAATCATAAGATAACTGATTTTAGACGTTCTGATCTTTCTTCTATGACTGACCATAAAATATTTAAAGCAACTATACAGGAATAAAATATTATGATTATGATGACTTTACCTGCTGGAATTGTTATATCTTTTGTATTTGCTGTTTTGGTAGCTATTATTTTCACTTTTGCTTATATTAGTCATTTAAAAAACAACTCTAACAACTTTATTCAATTTAAAAATACTTATAACAATCTTCTGATTGATTCATTTTATTCTGATAATAAAAAATTAAATAATACTATTGAAGAATTAAGAAAATCCAATAATCACTTAAAGATTAAAAATAAACTTCTTTCTGCAAATTATTCCAAAAACAAAAGGAAAAATTACTCCAAAAAGAAATAAATTTTATTTGATTTATCTTTTCATATTTTGTATAATTAAATCCTAATCGAAAAAAGGATTAATCTTATGACACTTAAAATTAAAGAAGAAAAACCACTTAAAAAAATTAAATTAGATCTTACTGGTGAAAACGGTAATGTTTTTGTTGTTATTGGATTAGCCAATAAACTTTCTAAGCAAATAGGTTTAGAATTTGATCCTATACGCAAAGATATGATGTCAAAAGATTATGGACACGCTATCCGTGTTTTTGAAAAACATTTTGGTGATTTCGTTGACATTGAAATGGATAGTGGAACTATGAGACAAGTTAATCCTTTTCATAATTTCTAATTACAATATTTATTTAATCAAACAAAAAAAGCCACAACCTAGTGGCTTCTTTTTTATCTAATTATATTTTAATATAAATTTCTTTGATTGCTTCCTGATGTTATTTCATTGACTACTTTTAAAAGAAAATGAGAAAATATTTTTAAATTCACTACACTTACAAAACCTATCATTAAAAATTCTAATAATGCCATTTACTCTCCTTTAAATTTTAATCTATTATATCAATATATATATTGTTGCTCAATTCATTTTAATTTTTATTTTTTTCTTTTTGTAAATGATAATGGTTATTAATCTTCTTTTTATTTATCGTTATTTTCTGTATTCTATATTCCTTCTATAAAGCCTTTTGATACCCTTTTTTTATAAAATTGTATTTCCTTATTTGTTACTATCTTAATCTTAATACAATCATTTTCAAGGGCTATTACATTTATTTTAAAGACCACTTTTTAATATAGAAATCTTTTTTATTATCTGGCTGGTGGATTTATTTTCTTAAAATTTAGTTTTATATTTTTCTTTTTTTTTGATATAATACAATCTCTCTTAAAGAAAGAGATAATTATATTTACACAATAGAGGAAACCTATTTATGCAACAAACTAAACCACAATTTAATGAATACTCTGAATCTATTTCTGTTGCCAAAATGAAAGAGGCACATTCAAAAGATATTCGGTTTACTTCTCAACTTAAAAACATTACTGAATCTCAAATGAAGCAAATTCATTCTGTCGGTGGTTATATTCCTAATGGTTATACTGTCGTTTAATTTTTTATTATTTAATTTCAAATTTTTCACCAAAGGTCACATTTTTTTGTGACCTTTTTTTTATTTTTTTATTTTTAAATTTTCTTGACTATCTATTGTTTTTTTTGTATAATATCTCTATCGTGGGATATAAGCATCTATTATTATATCAGTATTTTACATTTCAATTATTATTAATTTTCTCTTATAAGTTTTATACAATATTAAAAAAACAAGAGACTCTTTTATTAATTTTTAAAATAGATATTTTTCATTTTTTTAATTGATATTTTCTTTTTTTATTGTTATAATTATCATATGAAATAAATAAGGAAAACATATGGAACTATATAAAACAAATCCAACTAAATTAATGGTTATGGCTGCTGTTATTGATGGAGAAACAAAATTTTTGAAGTTTTCTGGAAAGATGGATGCTTATGCAAGTGATTTATCTTATGCAGCAAAATATGGAAATAAACCTGACTATTCTTTTATTGATGCTGATTTTGATTTTGTAGATCAAGATAAGGCTACACTATTTTCTGATCTTACCGAGTTAGTTAAGGTTGTTGAGTTTGATTATAATAAAAATGATAAACTTGGTAAACTTTTAACTGATAATAATATCTCTCCAGAAGAAGTTATCATGCAAAATATTTCAGGAACTCATGTTACAATTTCTGTTATTAATTTGAAAGTTCTATTCTCTCACTTAGGAATGTAATTTTTATTTTCTTTAAAATTAAAACGGGTATATTTTAAAAATGTACCCTTTTTTTTATTGATTTTCTTTTCAAAATATATTATAATAAAACAAACAAATCAAAACATTATTTAAATTTATTACTTTTTTTTATTAAGATTTATATAATATCTTTAATAAAATATTTTATTCTTTTATCAACAAAGTTATTGTTTATCTTTTATTTTTTTGTTATAATTACCATATACAATAGAGAAGCAAAATATATAACCATTCCTACTAAGTTAATTATTATTGCGGATTTTATTTAAGTTAAAACTAAGTTTTTAAAATTTTCTTGAAAGATAAATATTTACGCAAGTGATTCACCTTATGCAGTAAAATACAGAAACAAACCTAATTATTTTTTATTGATACTGAGTTTAATTTTATTTAACAAGATAAGTCTACATTATTCACCACTCTTACTTAGCTAGTTAATTTTTTGAGTTTCATTATAACAAAGATGATAAATTTAATAAACTTTTAAATGAGAATAATACTTCTTTCAAAGAAGCCATCATGCAAAATATTTCAGAAACTCATGTTATAATTTCTATTATTTATTTGAAATCTTTATTCTCTCATTTAGGAATATTGTTTTTATTTTTCTTAAAATTAAAATGAATATATTTTAAAAACCTATCCCTTTTTATTGATATTTTTTTGTTATAATTTTAAAAAATATTAATAAATAATATATCTTAAAATTCATTATTATCTTGCTCACTTATGCAACCACTCTTGTAAAAATATTTTTTATTCATGTGTATTGATATATAAATATGAACATATATAATTAAAATAAAAGGATAAAATTAAATGATTTTTTTTAAAATATTGATTAATTTATTGATTTTATAGTTATTATTTTCATTATGATAACTTTATATTTTTTCAATAAAACATTCACTATAATTTGTAAAAGTAAATATAATTGCTTCTTTATTTTGGATTTTTTATAGTATATTAATTGATTCTTTTGTCATTTTACTTACTAATTCCATTATTACAATTTTATACTTATACAATCATTATTTTAATGGTATATTACTTGATTTTAGAAAAAACCTAGTTACTTTTTAATTATTTTTTTTGCTTTTATTTATATACTAATATTAAATAAATTTAATATTTTTATTCATAAATTATTGATTGTTTTATTTTTGTTTTTTCATTAAATATAAAATGCATTTTGACTTTTAAAAGTCAATTACACTTTTATTTTTATCTTATTAAATTTCCTTTATTTTTGTTAAATTAATATTGTTTTTTATTTAATTTTTACACATGATTTCATGTACCACTTATAAATTACATGTTAATTTTAAAAAAGCCTTAATATTAGCACTTGTAATCAATATATTTTGCAAGTTAAAATTAAAAAATTTTCTAATTCCCCCCCTTACTCGTTATAAAACATGTTATTAGTAATATTTTTTTATTATATCTATTTCTTTCATTTATCAAGGGGTTTTTAAAGTATTTAATAAAGTTCATTAATCATGTATATTTTAACTTTATATTTTGTATATTTGTAAAATAATATATTTTTTTTAAAATCTTTTTTTTTACTTTTATATCATTAAAAAAATTGTACTTTTTTTTAAAAAATAACTTTTTTTTATTTTATTATTTTTATTGAAAGTAGTTTACTAAATCTTGAATTATATTTTATTGTTGTCATCATATTTATTCTATTAATTTTCTTATCAATTTATTTTTATTATTAGTATTATTTATCAATTTAAACTAATCATTTTTTTATAGAGATTTATTTATTTTTAATCAATCTTATTTTTTATTAAACATGTCTATTAATTAAAAATATACTTATTTATTTTTTTCTTTCTTATTAACTTTTATTATATTATATTTTTTATTTAATTATAATTTTGAATAGAATTTTATTTTTTATTGGCATTAATTATTTTGTTATTTTTTTATAAAATCTGATTTAATGTTCTATCTGTTTTTTTTTAATTATTTAAAAATTTAAATTTATTATTTTTATTTAGTATTAAATATTTTACTGGTTTTGGGTTATTAGCATTTTTTATTTTCAGAAGCAATAGTTTTATATTTGTTATTATTTTTTTTATAAAACTTTATTTAATGTTCTATCTATTTTTTTTATAAATTATTTAAAATTTTAAAGTTATTGTTTTTTTATTTAGCATTAAATATTTTACTGGTTTTGGGTTATTAGTCTTTTTTATTTTCAGAAGCAATAGTTTTATATTTATTATTATTTTTTTTATAAAACTTTATTTAATGTTCCTTCTATTTTTTATAAATAATTTAAAAATTTAAAATTATTATTTTTTTTTATTAGCATTAAATATTGTACTGTCTTTATTGCTTAGATCTCTTTTATTTAATTTTTTTTATTTTTAGCAATAATTAATTTATATTTATTGTTATTTTTTTATAAAATCCTATTTAATTTTTTTCGCTATCTTTTTATAAATTATTTTTAATTTTTAAAGTCAATATTTTTAATTAGTATTAAATATTTTACTTGTTTTATTTCTCAAGTTTT
>CEPZ01010626.1_pt1 | contig 13716 bp, 12 predicted proteins | sample 530461 | NCBI WGS metagenome assembly CEPZ01 (sample SAMEA2620106, study PRJEB7988) | marine metagenome | isolation source: saline water (ENVO:00002010), including | reverse complement strand
TTCATCAGGTAATATGCAGGGAAGACAGCGCTGGAAGCCGGCTTCCAGAGCGAAACGTTGCCCATGAGGACAGGGGAGGTGGGGAGGTTCCCGGCGATAGAGACAAAATTGAACGGTGTCACCGCGAATACGAAACCTTCCAGCGGTCTGTGTTCTGTCCGGTTTTTCGTTGGCTTGGGAGAATACATCGGCTGATGACTGTATAATTCCTGCGCGTACCACGGATTAAAGCGGTAGAAATCAATAAGTTCACAAGCTGAATCGATCTCGGCCTGGAAGACGTTCTTGCTTACATTCAGCATGGTCGCCGCATTCAGGAGATTGCGATAGGGACCCGCCAGAAGATCTGCCATTGTGTGAAAAATTGCTGATCTTTCTTCCAGTGAACTTCGTGACCAATCGTGCCACGCCTCCTTCGCACTCTCTATTGCCAGATTGACTTCCGCCTTGCCCGCTTTGTGGTATCGTGCCAGGATGTGCTGATGATTGTGAGGCATAACACAATCGGTAAAATTGCCGGTTCGTACCTCTTTGCCGCTGATAATAAGAGGAATCTCAATTTCGGTGGTTCGGAGTTTCCTCAGTTCTGCCATAAGACTGTTACGTTCATCAGAGCCCGGTTCGTACGACTTGATGGGTTCGTTTACCGGTTCTGGACAGGGAATGATTTTATTAGTCATGATTCCGATAGATTGTAAAAAGATGATTATGCTGGATCAGATAACGATTAAATTTAGGAGAAGGGGGAGCTGGCAGGCAAGGGAAAGACAGTATAGTTTTCGATTGTGGAGCTTTTCTGCTGGGTCTGTTTTGTCGTTGCAAAACTGACATAAGTGCGAACTGTTTCCTGAAGAGGGTCAATCAGCTGACTTGTTTGTACTGCCGACCGGTGGTAAGACAAAGTCTTTCTCCATAATCTTGAAGCCGGACCATTCCATGCCGAGGTTCAGGTATACCTGTTGCGCTAACTTGTTTTCATCATGTACATAGACACGGATACCGCGGACTTCCTCTTTTTTTGCGGCCAATTCGGCTAAATATTCGTGGAGAGCTCGATAGATACCTTGTCGCCTGTATTTGGGTTTCACATAGACGCTTTGAATCCACCACATGACGCCGTTGCGCCAGTCAGTGAATTCGGTGGTGATCATCACCTGTCCCACGATTTCACCGTCTACTTCAGCGAGAGTGTAGAATCCCTGTTGCGGTTGCTGCAGAAATTGAGTGACGCCGCTCTTCAAAATTTTTGGTTCCAGGGATCGATTTTCACTTTCTTCAGCAAGGGCACTATTAAAGGCTACAATAATAGCTATGTCAGCTTCTGTCGCATTACGGATAGTGATCATAATTAATTCCTTTGTCTATTCAAGTTTTTCTTTAAATAAGACCCGACCCTAATGCAATACTCAGGACGATTAATGATATGGCAACAAATCTCTGGATATGAATCATAGTCACTTTCTCAACCATTCGCTTTCCGAGGTAAGCACCGAGAAATGCCGCCAGAGATCCGGCCAGGACAAGTTTACTATTTTCTAATTCTAGGATAGAGAAATTAACGCCGTAGACGGTGAGACGGGTGATATCAACCATGCAAGCGATGGTGACACCCGTACCGATGAACTGTTCCTTAGTAAGTCCTGTGTTAGCGAGGAAGGCACTTCTCATGGCTCCCTGGTGTCCGGAAAGTCCGCCGAACAGGCCGCTTAGAACGCCACCCAACGGCAACAGGCTGACGCTGAACTCGAGTTTTCGAAACATTGGCAGCACCTCAATCAATGCGAAGATGACTATGAGAGCGGCGATCATAAGTTTCACCCATTCTACTTCGAACTGTCTGGCGAACCAGGTGTAAGTTGCAACGGGAGGAAGACCTGAGATGCGTGTTAGAATCCAAGCCCCGGCGGCGGCAAAAACGATTGCTGGCATCCCGAATTTTACCACTACGTCGCCGCGACGATATTTGCCAAAGAGTGACAGTTTGAAAAAGTTGTTGGCCAGGTGAACAACGGCAGTTGCTACGATCGCTACCTGCATGGGAAAGAAAATGGCCATGACGGGCATGAGGAGAGAACCGAGACCAAAGCCCGAGAAGAGCGTTAGCCCCGATACCAACAGAGCGACAAGTGAAACGATTATGTATTCCATCAGGGAGTTGATCTTTCAGGTCGTTACCAACCTGTCACATCTTTCAATGCAGTAGCTCAAGCACTCTATCTGGCGGCCGCCCGAGAACTACCTGATCTCCCTTTATTGCAATGGGGCGCTCCATCAGCTTTGGATGTGCTACCATCTGTCGAAAAAGTTCAGCGTCGTCTTCCAGTTTATCCTTCAGTCCAAGCTCTTTGAAATCGACCTCACGCCTGCGGATAAAATCCTTGGGGCGGAGACCCATCATTGAAGCCAGCTTCTTCAGGGTAGTCGCGTCAGGCGTCGTCTTAAGATACTCCACGATCTGAGGCTCAACTCCCTTATCTCTGAGAATCTGCACGGATTCCCGGATCTTTGATCAGCGCGGGTTATGATAGTTGGTAATGTCGTTCATTTGGTTCCTCCATTAGTTTTACCTACTTTCAGTGGATTGATTACTGGTCGAATTTATTCTATTCAGATAAAAATTACTTCCATTGAAAAATTCTCATTTCCAGTTTGGTTTCTCATCTCGCTTGTGATATACACATGATTGCTTAGATTCAGATTGACTAGTAGTTTGCCGGACAGTAACTTATAACCCTCCCGAGGACTCCGAGGAAGGGAAAATCATCTAAATTTGTTATTTCTTTAGCGTGAGTAGAGTAAATGAATAGTTTCCGCCCGGGTGGATGGGTTTCCGGTGATATCGCCATTGACTTGGGGACGGCCAATACACTTATCTGGCTTCAGGGCAAGGGGGTGGTTATTAATGAGCCATCCATTGTTGCCCGGGGAATTAATGACGGAGTTATCCTTGCAGTGGGAAATGAAGCGAATGAGATGGTTGGCAAGACTCACCGGGACATAGAGACGATCCGACCTCTGAAAGATGGTGTAATTGCCGATTTCGAGATGACTGACGGTTTGCTACAAGGATTCGTCAGGAAGATTCGATTCAATCGGATAGCCCGTCCCAGAATGGTCATCTGTGTTCCCAGCGGTGTTACTGAGGTGGAGAGGCGTGCTGTGAAGGACTCCGGTGAAAGAGCTAATGCACGTGAGATATATCTTATTGAGGAACCCGTGGCTGCGGCCATCGGCATCGGCCTCGATATAAGCAAGCCTGTGGGCAATATGATCGTAGATATTGGTGGCGGGACTACAGAGATTGCTGTCATTGCCCTCAACGGTGTTGTCACGAAAGAGACGATCAGGGTAGCCGGAAGGGCCATGGACAAGGCAGTCGTTTCTTGGTTTCGTAACGAACACAAGTTAGAAATCGGTGAACCGACCGCGGAGAGAATTAAAGTTTCTGTGGGCACAGCCATGCGCATGAATGACAAGCCAATTACCGTAAAGGGGCGCGATATGGTTTCCGGTATTCCGAAAACAGTCGAGATATCCTCTGATGAACTACGGCAAGCCCTCAAGGATACTGTAACCCAAATCGTTGATGCGGTGAAACGAACTCTCGAAAAGACGCCGCCAGAGCTGTCAGTCGATATTCTCGATCGTGGCATCATCCTTACGGGCGGAACGGCACTGTTGAAAGGTCTGGATCAAAACATTCGTGAAAGAACGCACTTGGCGGCAAACGTTTCTGAGTTTCCTCTTTTGGACGTTGTCAAGGGCACAGGCATAGTCCTCAATAATATCAAGAAGTATGCCGAAGTCCTCATTTAGCTCTTCTTAATGCGCAGATTTCTCGGTTTCCTCTTTGAGCGAAGAGATTACGTTTCACTCTTCCTCGCAATAGTTGTTTCAATCTATCTTCTCTCTTACAGTGAATCACCTGAAGTTCGAAAAATCCAGAGCAAAGTTAATACTGTCTTGACCGTCTTATATCAGCCGGTCCTGTGGGTAAGAGGAATCAGTGAAGTGCGGGAGGAAAATCAGCTGTTGCGCGAGAAGGTGATGCAGTTGTTATTCTTGAACAGTTCGCTTCTGAGTTTTAAGGCAGAGAATGAGGAACTCCGTGCAATGCTGGATTATGAACGAGTCAGCCAATATGAATTGGTTCCGGCCAGGATTATTAATAAAGGGATCGCGCCGTTGATTTCGTCGGTCACTATCGATACGGGTAGCGAGTATGGAATCGGAATAGATTACGCTGTTGTCGGTTTGGGCGGTGTTGTTGGTAAGACTGTCTCAGTAGGAAAGAAAACGTCCGTTGTTCAATTAATGACCGACTACAATTTCCGCATAAGTGTGAAGCTTGAAAAATCCGCGGCAACGGGCATTCTGCGCTGGAAGAGTGGCGAAACGTTTGAGGTTTGGGAGATACCCAAAGCGGTCGATGTGGGAATCGGCGAACGGATTATTACTTCTGGTTTCAGTGATATTTTTCCCGAGAATTTCCCGGTAGGATTGGTTGTTGGCGTAACAGAGCGACCGGAGATGCTGCACAAAATTGTTGTAGCAGATGCATTTACCGATTTTACGGCGCTCCAGCACCTGTTTGTGATTTTGAAGGAGGCGAGGTGAACTGGAGACATCCTGCCATTGGAGCCTTCGCAGTTTTTCTGCTTCAGTTTGTCCTGTCAGAGTACCTGACAATTCAACGCATCCGCCCCGATTTCCTCCTTATTTTTGTCATCTACTTGGCTTTGAAGAACGGAAGCATGCAGGGAGTTATCTACGGCTTCGCTCTCGGCATCATTGAAGATTTTCTCAGTGCCGGATCCCTTATCGGTTTGGCACCTCTGACGAAGTCCATTACCGGTTTCCTGATTGGAAGATTGCAGGGAAAGTTCCACCGTATGAATCCTTTCGTATTTCACATTGCCTGGGTAGCTGTGGGACTGTTGCACTTCGTTGTGTACGTCTATGTACGCTATCAGAGTGTTTATGAATCTTCTCAGCCTCTTTTCTGGGGAACGTGGATTCTGGTTGCGGGATACACGTTTGTCTTCATCGGCATAATGCAGATTATCGTCCCTTTTCACCGCGTTCACCCAAACGATAAGCTGGCATAACTTTCAGTGCTGAAGAGTGAAATATATGTCACCACTGGTAAAAGGAATGTTGTTTATGGTGTGGCGGCGGCGCTGTTTGCTCTACTGATCACCAAATTCTTCATTCTTCAAATCTATCGGTACGACAAATTCTTTGAGCTGTCAGAATATAATCGCGTCCGTCCCATCACCACCTATGCTCCTCGAGGGAAAGTTCTAGACAAGTACGGGAATATTCTGGTAGCGAATCGGTCAGTTTACACTATTTCTATTATCAGGGATGAAATAGTTGATAAAGATCGGGAGTTGAAGATTGTTGCCAGCTATCTCGAAATGAACAGTGCCGAAGTAATTGAGAATCTTAATAAATACTATAGAGGCCGCTTCCTCCCGGCTCGCATCGCACGCGATGTCCCCATAGAAAGATTAAGTCTGGTAGAAGAACACAAGAATCAGCTCCCCGGCGTTATCTATTCTGAATTCCCCGTCCGTTATTATCCTAAACTGGAAAGAGTTAGAGCTTCTCACCTGCTCGGTTATCTACGCGAGATTGCCCGCAGTGAACTTGATGGTCCGGACTATTTGCCTGGCGATTTTATCGGTGCTCAGGGAATAGAGAAAGAGTTCGAATCTGTACTCCGCGGGAAGAAAGGCACCTATTTTCAACAGGTGGATGCGTACGGCAGACAAGTCGGTACGGTCAAAGAAAGACCGCCTATTCCAGCGGTACCCGGCGAAGATATCCATCTGACTGTTGACGGAAATCTCCAAGGTAATATTGAATATATCATGGAGGGCAAGATTGGGTCGGCAATTGTTCTTGATGCTGTGAAGGGTCAAGTGTTGGCTATGGTGAGTAAGCCGGACTATCAACTGGAGGATTTCGCTGGTTTTATGGAACCTGAGGTGTGGAGAAAATACACCGGGGACGGCAACAAACCGCTCTTTAATAGAGCCGTACAGGGTATATATCCTCCCGGTTCAGCTATGAAGCTCATTACTACTATTACTGCTCTTGAGGAAGGATTGGTTAATCCCGGCTGGACCGTTTCCTGTTCAGGAACTTATCACTACGGTGATCGATTTTACGGCTGTTGGAAAGAGGAAGGCCACGGAGTCGTGAATCTATCGAGAGCGATAGTAGAATCTTGTAACATTTACTTCTATCAGCTTGTTCAGCGCATTAAGCTCGATTCATGGCATCGTTACGCAATGATGTTTGGTTTTGGTCAAAAGACAGGGGTTGAGGTAACAGAAGAATATGGCGGTACCGTTCCTAATACCGTTTTCATGGACGGGAAATATGGGAAACGTGGCTGGACAAAAGGGCATCTCCTGAATATAGCCATCGGTCAGGGTGATATCCTGGTAACCCCGCTTCAGATGGCGCATTTTGCGGCATTGTTGGCCGCCAGGGGCGAAATCCCAAAGCTGACACTTATTCAAGCAGAGAGTGAATCAAAAATCAGGGAGATACGCGATCGTCTGTTTCTTAAACAATCTACTTGGTCAAGGATTCGCCGCTTGATGTTTGATGTAGTAAACAGCCCTGATGGAACAGCATACAGTCCGGGTTTTGTTGCTTCAGATGTCAATTTCTTTGGTAAAACGGGATCGGCGCAGAACCCCCTTGGTGACTTGCACGCCTGGTTTATAGGATTTGCTGAAAAAGGTGATCAGAAGATTGCTCTTGTGGTTCTGGTGGAGCACGGGGGTAAAGGTGGTACTGCCGCCGCGCCTCTTGCCGCTCGTATCGTCCGCGAATACTTCCAAGATAAAAAGGATCAATTGACATTTAGATGATTCGTTTTATCTCAAAGCTGGGAGAATCTTCTGTAAGATGGCTCGTAATTGGTCTGATATTGACCGGGTTCGGTTTGCTGGCCCTTTATAGTATCGCTTCCCACGCAGGTGAAATTTCCCTGTCATCCAGGTTCGCAAAGCACGCTCTCTGGATTATTCCTTCTCTTTTGATCTTTGTTGTCTGTTTCTCTCCTTCAACTAGGATTATTCATAAGTATGCTTACGTTGCCTTTGGGCTGGGACTTGGTGCATTGCTGATTCCTTTTCTTACGGGTACTGTAGCGGGGACTCATAGATGGATCTCTCTGGGAAGCGTCAGTTTTCAGCCGTCCGAGCCGATTAAGTGGTTCTTGGTAATCGCCCTGGCGAGGTATTTGTCGGACTACAATCTTGAAATGAAGAAAATTTATTCGCTGGCTTTTCCTATCATAATTGCGCTTATCCCAGCAGCTGTTATTCTGAGACAGTCCGATCTGGGCTCTGCGATCATCGTACTCACTCCCGTTATTCCCATGCTCTTCTGGGTTGGTGCCAAACCTGTCCACCTGTTTTTACTTCTGGCTCCTATACTCAGTATTATGACAGCGTCCAACTACTACTCATTCACGCTGTGGATTATCATTTTGGCCGTTATTCTCTACCGCTCCCGGCCGACACTAAGGGTTGGGCTTAGCAATTTTTTCGGTAATATCTTCCTCGGTCTCCTGACACCGTATTTCTGGGGTCAGCTGAAGCCTTATCATCAGGAAAGAATCCTCGTATTCTTCGATGTCTCGCGCGATCCCAAGGGCGCTGCTTATCAGGTCATTCAATCCCAGACAGCTATCGGCTCAGGCGGCTTCTGGGGTAAGGGGTGGGGGAAAGGAACCCAGACGCATCTTAAGTTCCTGCCGGAGCAGGAGACGGACTTCATTTTCTCTGTCATCGGTGAAGAATTCGGATTTGTGATCGTCTGTCTGATACTTGGTCTGTTCGCGTTTCTGGTACTGGATCTGATTCATTCAGCGTATAAAACCGTTGAACGTTTTCCTAGCCTCGTTCTCATTGGGATTACCACACTTTTCCTTGCTCATATCTTTGTCAATGTAGGTATGACAGTGAATCTTCTGCCGGTGAAAGGGTTGCCGCTTCCGTTTCTCAGCTATGGAGGGACCTTTCTTCTTTCTTGTTATGCCATGCTGGGGCTTGCAATGAATATGTCGGTAGAGTTCAACGAATAACTGCGGAACGAACTTGACCGATTGTGTAACAATTTTTAGGACCAAAAACTGTTGATAGTTACCGTCGAGAAGAGTAACTTCCAAGGTCTATTTTGCCGAGGTTGGAGTCTGTTTACTGATCACATTATGATAATTCGTACAGTACGTGTACTGAGTTTTATGGTCATCTTGCTTGGTGTGACCCACGCTGTGGATCCAGAGCCCACTGTTAATTCACCGCCTCAAGCCCGTCAATCACAGACGAAAAGAACTTCCAGTTCGCAGGGTGAGCAGGCAGCCAAGTTAGAACAGCGGGTGGCTACGCTGGAGACTAAGTTGAACCAGCTTATGGGGATTGTGATCCCGGATGTGGAAAACGCTCTCAATGCCATGGTTTCCTCGAAGGCCCAGTCAGATAGTGCCACCATTATGGTAATCAATCGAATAAATACGCTCCAAAACAAGATAAAGATTCTGGAGGATAAGGCCGCTTATTCTGACAGCAGTAACTTGCAGATTCTGCAGCAGCTCATGATGATCGAGAATAAGATCGTTACACTGACAAAGAGCTTCAATGAACTTTACGGCATGCGGATAGGCAAAGCGGAGAGTAGGGCCGGCGGGATGAGTTCAGATGAGTTCAAACGTAACTATGTGAAGGCTCTCAGTCAGTATCAGAACGGTGACTTTCATAAAGCTATTGAAGGCTTCTCTGCTCTGGCTGGTGCTGATCCGAATCACAAATTGGCTGATAACAGTCAGTATTGGCTTGGCGAAGCTTTTTATTCGCTTAAGAATTACAAACGGGCCGTTCTCGAGTTTCAGAAAGTTTTTCAGTTTGAGGAGAATGACAAGTGGGACGATGCCCAGATAAAACTAGGAATCTGTCATCAGAAAATGGGTAATCTGGACAAAGCCCGTGATGAGTTTCAGAAACTCCTTGATCGATATCCTGACAGCGAGTATACCCAAAGGGCACAGCAGTATCTCCGTCAGCTGTAATTATTTTAACTCACCTGTGCCAGTTTAGGAGAGACAATAATGTCACGAAAAATCTACTTTTTAGTATCTGAAATCATCCCCTTTTCGGAAACTGGCGATCTGGCACATTTTGCCAGATATGTGCCCATAAGACTGCAGGAGCACAAACATGACGTCAGGCTGACGTCGCCGAAGTACGGGTTCATCAGCGAACGGAAGTATACACTAAGAGAAGTCATCAGACTGCGCGAGATCGAATGTGAAATGAATGGCGATATTGTGATGGCCTCAGCAAAATCGGCGTTCATTCCCAAGACACGGGTGCAAGTCTATTTCATGGAACACCCTGACTGGTTTCAGCCGTTGAATCCTCTGCTCTATAAATCGCGGAATGGTCGTCCTCTAAGTGACAATGATGAAAGGTTTGCCTTTTTCAGTAAAACGGCTCTCTGTATGCTGACACACCTTTTCTGGAGTCCGGATGTCATCTTGTGTAACGACTGGCAATCGGCATCGGTACCTATAGTATACAAGCAACTTTTCGCTGGTAAAGATTTCTACAAAGATATCAAAACGGTACAACTTCTTCACAGCTTGGACGACTATGCTCAAGTTTCAGCCGGAATCTATGAGAAGCTGGGAGTCAAAGTAGAAAGTTCCGGCGGTGAGGGGAAGAGTAGGAATTCTCTTGTGGTAGCATGTCAATTTGCCGATCTTGTGATTGCAATTGATCGCCCCGGCTCCGAAATCTCAAAGGAACTTTCCTCCCATACTGACTTTGAATCCTCATACAAAGCTATTGAATCAAAGTTAAGAACGGTTTCTTTGAAAGATAGTTCAGAGGAAAACTATAGAACGGTCGCGGACGAAATAAACGTTTTTATCGAAGAGCTTTTTGCCTGAAACTTTCTCGTTTCACTTATAGACTCACCTTGACCAGATACATTTATAAACTCCGCAAGCTGACCGTTTTTTTGTTCATTCTTGTCTCTTATTTCTTTGCCTGTACAGATGATCCGTTCGTTACAGAGTTGAATGAAGACACCTTTGTACATCCACACGATGTTATAACTAACGAAATTATTTTCAAGACATATCAGATTCCCCCGTCGCTGGGAGGTCATGGAGCTCTTTACTTTGGCAAGAAACGCGACTTTGAGATGCCGTTTACCTTCTTCAAACTTAGTACTGTTTCAGATGTGATAACATCATCCATGTTAGTGGACAGCGCACATTTTGAGATGACGCTTGATACCTCCAAAACCGATACAGTGCTCAACGATATACCGTTGACACTCGGTTATTTTGAGTCTGATACGCTCTATTCTGAGATTGAGTCAAATTACACCAATATTGACTGGTTACCATCGGATTCTCTCAAACTGCCGTCATTCACTTCCATCGATACCGCTGGCCTGACACATGTAAAATTCCGGCTAGACTCCAGCTTTGTTATGAGTCTGGCGGATACGGCGAATGAGGAGCGGTTGTTTGTTGTCAAAGCAGCGGACGATCTTTCAACCATGCTCGCTTTTCATTCTTCCGAGAGCACGAAGAACCAGCCTGCATTCAGGATTTTTTATCATACTGCTCCTGATAGTGCTGCTGACACAACAGCCGTTCCGATTGATTCAACTATAACGGTGAACATCGTAGATGATCTCTCCATAGTGATTCCGCCACCGCTTGATAATGCGCATTTTGACACGACCTTGAGCTATGCCGGTGCTGCAGCAGGTCTGCGCACTCTCATCCGGGCAGATCTGGAGTCGCTGGAGATCCCCTCTATTGCCGTAGTCATCGCTGCAAACCTGATCCTGCCAGTTGCTCATAGTGCGAGTGCAATCACCTCTGAAAGCGACACTAAGGTGCAGATATTTACACTCTCCGATACTGTTGACAGCTGGATGTGGGGGGAAGGCGTCATGGAAGAAGATACTTTTGAGCATTTGATCGTGGCGGGTACCATTTCTCCGACGGCAGTGATCAGCGATTCTACTTTTGTTCTGGATGTGAAGGATGTTTTCCAGTCGATCATTAGTGAACGAGTGGTGGAAGATTCTTCAATCACGAATCTTGGGCTCAAACTAATGATGGTCAGTTCACCATCCGTTTTCGATTATGTCGCTCTACATACCGGTGATCTGGCCGGAACAGCGCCACGCTTGGAGATCCTCTATGCGTTGCCTTAGAGTGAGATTGCTGTCGTTTCTTGTCTTGACGGCTGTTACTTACGGTCAGTCACCTTACAATTCTGCTCTGCACGGAATCATCCTGGACCGCGGAGCGGCCGCAAGTGTGGGTTATGGTGGTGTAGGGTTGGTCTCCGCTCACAGTTCTTGGTTCTCTTTTGAGAATCCTTCAACTTGGGCTAACCTGACATTTACATTGCTTTCAGCGCACTATAATACAGGCGAAGTTCAATACGGTGGAAGTGAGTCTAGGGCGGGTTTCGGACGTCTGGCGAATGCGTCGTTCATTATTCCCATCCGTGGCAAATATGCCTTGGGGTTAGGTGTTGCGCCCTTGTCGCGCAAACAGTTCTCTATTGTTGACAGCAGTGCCGCGTCGGTGATCTTTGCGGATGATACGCTCGGCATGGCAAAGAGTCTAATCGGTTCTGGCGGCATCAGCAGTTTTTTTATCGGCGGTACTTGGCGCTTCAATGAGACCAATTCTTTTGGACTGAATCTCGACTTTCTCTTCGGAACGTTCGATGATTCTACAACCGCTCTACTCCCCGTCAGCTTTCTGTCCGGGTACTACCATAATGAGTATCCTTACTACCGCAGACACTCCGAGTACCGGGGTACCATGGCATCACTATACTTCACTTCATCTCAACGAAAAGAACGACTCAAGTCTACGTTTTATCTCGGTTTGAAAGTACCGGTAGGTGAATCAAAGGTTGTCAGGACGGATTATTTTCCTTATGTCGATTCCGAAAAACAATCTCCCGAGGAATTCCCCCTGCCTGTAACTGTCATGGGTGGCATTGCTCGTCATCTGACTGGTAACCTGCATCTTGGAGTCGAATATCAAGGCCGTTACTTTAAGGAGAAAGAAGACTATGTCCTCAATTCGTTGACAGGTTCTTTCGGGGACGCTTCCCGACTGAGTGTAGGTCTTTTAAGGGAGCGTATTATTGGGTCGCGGGACTTCTTTGATCTGTTGCATTACCGCATTGGATTTTATAGAAGACAACATTACATTTTCCGTGCTGAAGATGCCCTGATTGAGAGGGGATTATCTGTAGGTCTTGGTATCCCGTTCGGGCTGACTCAGAACCAGATTGACTTTGGTTTTCAGTTTTCGAGTAGAAAAGGGTTTCTTACTGATAATCCTGAGATCATCCGTCAATTCACCATTGGATTGACTATAGGAGATATCTGGTTAGTGAAGCGAAGAAGGAGATAAAATGTCAGAAGCTATTATTGAGTTGAGAGTCAAGCTCTCAGTGACCTTATTCCTCACAGTAATCTTTTTAGCGATTGGTTGCGTTCCGCCTGCTTCCGAAGTGGATGAAGAAGCTATGGTAGAGAGAGAACCGGTCGATGAAATAAAGTGTCTGCAGATGTTAAGCAGTGCTGCTGAGTACTATAAAAACAAGGACTGGGCATCAACAGTACGCGTCTATGAGGAATTGGTGAACGTCGGCTGTGATAAGGGGAGTGAGGAAGAAGTATATCAGTATTGGGCAATTGCATACGAGTACCTTGGAAAGTTCGACAGTTCAGAGTACGTCCTGCTTCAGGGTTTGAAGTCACTGCCCGAAAACCTGAACCTCCATAACAGACTTGCCTATGCCTACAAGCGGATTGGCAACAAGGAAAAAGAGATATTTGAATATGAGAGAATTAGTGACATGACGCCTGATGACCCCGAACCGATGAAGAGTCTGAGCGACCTCTATGGCGAAGTGGGCCGGTACGATGATCAAATCTACATTCTCAAAAAGATCCTGGCGATCGAACCAGATAATAAGGATGCCCAGGGCGATCTGGCACGAGCATACGAGACGACGGGGAAAGATCCCATTGATATTTACAGGCAGCGGTTTGCTGACAATCCGGAAAACCTATCGTTCGGTCTGGATCTTGCTGATCAGCTCATGAGGGCGGGAGAGTACAGCGAGGCGGTGAAAGTCCTGTCGCGCCTGAGAGACTCAGGCAGCGGAAACGGTTCTGTCTCAACCAAGCTTATCTTGAACAAGCTGACAGATGCACACTATAAAGCGGACGAACTGGAGGAAGCATCAAAAGCCAGCGAAAAGCTGTTTGAACTGGATAGACGCGATTTTAAAACAGCCTTGGAAGTGACCCAAATAAACATTGAGCTGATGAACTTTGGCAAGGCCCTCTGGTGGGCTGAGGAAGCCATAAAAATTGCTCCCGATAATGGTGAAACCTATGGACACAAAGGTTTAGTCTATTATCGTGCTTTTCAGGAGTGCAGGGCAGATTATCCTTCCAAGGATGATAAGATTGTTGCGCGCCTCGCCTTCGGCTATTTCCAGACCAGTGAAGAGAAGGGGCATAACCACTTCAAGAGAGATCGTCTATATCTTGAGAAGAATAGCGATGATCTCATGTTTGGTAGCGCTGACTGGTTCATGCTTGAGGAGAAAGAGAAGAAGAAAGGCTCAG
>CEPZ01064297.1_pt1 | contig 13717 bp, 14 predicted proteins | sample 530461 | NCBI WGS metagenome assembly CEPZ01 (sample SAMEA2620106, study PRJEB7988) | marine metagenome | isolation source: saline water (ENVO:00002010), including | reverse complement strand
CAGCACCCACGTTTCCATAAAACTTATTTAAAGATTCCAATCCTGAAAGAGCACCAGGGACACCAAAATCTGGGAGCAGAGGTGCGTGCTCAGTAGTTGGAGGCATAGTCGGTTGAGGCGGTTGAGTCATTTGTCCTGGAGGAGCTCCACCGCTAGCTTCTGCTGCTGATCCATATCTTTGAAAACCAAAAGGATTCCACCAAGGATTTTTAGGTGGAGGAGTTTGAGTTTGAGGTTGCTGCTGAGGTTGAGGCTGAGGACCTAATGCTGCAGCAGCATCTTGAGCATTTGGATTAAACTGCCCTTGATTAAAGTTTTGAGGTAACCATTGAGAAAATTGTGTAGCCATTTTATTTTATCCTATTCATTTTTAGATTTGCTTTGTGCGAAAGCCGAACAAAGCAAGATTATCATTACCCTATAATATACTTAGTACTGCTCCAATACCTGCTCCTACTGCTGCTCCAGGAGGACCTCCAATAGCAGCACCAGTAGTAGCACCAGCAAGAGCTCCAGACATCGCAGATGCAGCATTTGAAGGTTTCTCAGGGAGTGCAGTACCACCACCAGGAGATGCCATAACATTTGCAGCTTTTCCAATTGCAGTAATATCCCATAGAGCATCTTCTCTATCATATTCAATATCTTTCATAAACTGCTCAGTCTTTGCAATAGATCCAAGACGACCTATTTCAGTTTGCCATCTCACTAATTCGAGTCTATTTCCCATGTGCATATTCATTAAGTTAACCATGTCTCCTATAGCTTTCTTCATATATTCAGTCTTTGCCTTTTCATTCTCCATTATTAGAACAGTTCTATGAGCATTAATATCTCTAATACGCTGACTCTCGAGAAGAGACATACCAATAATAAAAGCAGACGAATGAACTGCATTGGCTTCTACCATACCTGATGAGAAGCGATTAACATTTGCATTAAACTCATCTACCGTTCTATCAGCATATATATCAACTGATTCATCTATATTATCACCAACAAAGAGAGCGTCTGCCTTATCCTTAGCTGCATCATGAAGAGCTTCCCATCTGTCAATATCTATAGTAGGAGTACTATCAATCAGAGCATCTTCAGCTTGTTGAAGTTGTCCTTGATCTAATGCAATAAAAGGATCAGGAGAAAAAGCAGCTGCAGATGCATAAGGGTTTGTAGCTGATACAACGGTCTCAAGAGCGTCAAAAATATCTACGCTAAGTGTCTTAGCAGCAAGAGCACTAGAACCTGAAGCCCCTCCTGTCATTATCTGGTATGTATCTTCAATATAATCAGGATGCTCTACTGCTCCTGAAGTACCTCCCCCACCACCACAGTGAGATATCTCTCCATTATACTCATAAGACTCACAATAGATCTCTTCATACTGATTTGTCTCATCACTCCATTTAAATTCAATAAGTGTATTAATCTTCATTACTTTATTTCTCCATTTGCTGGTATTGATAAATAACTATATTCTTCAGATCCAAACCTTTTCATCATATCAATAACTGCTTTTATCTTAGAATAGGCAGTTATTCTCCTACACCCATTTGAAACTGCAAACTTCTTTAAAGTATCCATCCCATCTACAACGAGTTTAGTGGACAAATCTTCAAAACCGTAAATACTGTATATTAGTAAATCTTGTACATCACTATTCTTATCATACGAAAAGGCAGTAACGAGCAACCCTTGAACCTTATTATCTTCAACCCCTATCCATAAAACCATTCTTCCTAACAATAATGATTCAAGTATATTATTCATTCTTCGAGGAGACTCTATTGTTATAGGAGGAAGTGATTGTTGAATACCATAAGATACAACATCCCAGTGATCACACACTTGATTAGGAAGAACTTTAACTAGCATATTGACCTCTTATATTTCTCTTATCAGAAAGTTTCCAAGATATAGACATACTACTTAATTTCAAACTTTGATAATCACTACTACTCCCTGTACGAATACCTATCTTAAAATCAACTCCAGAAGCTCCACTATAAACAGATCCTTCGTTATTAACAGTTTTCCATCCGTTATCAAAGAATCCTCCTGATTTACTATACCTAGAAAAAACCTTTACTTCAACTGTCTTACCAGAATCAATAGTTACCCCTAAGTTAATAAAGGTTATTGTTTTAATTCCTCTTAGATCTATATCAAATACTTCTGTCTCTATCTCAAAGCGATCAATATCAGAGTGAGATAAATGAAATCCCTGGAAGTCTCCAAATGTACTGTCACTCTCAGCTCCTGCGATTGTAGGAGATAGAACAGTTTTATTAATCCTAGACATTCCTTGTTTTGTGAGAGCAAATGAAGCAACCTTTCCACCTATATAATATTCATCTTCAACAGGATTAAAGGATATATAATTATAAGGACTCGTTCCATCATTATTTAACTTAATATATTCCCTATAGTCGAGAAGTGTAAGAGATAAATCTTCTGAGATACGCCAAAGTCTTCCAGACACATCCACAAAGATATGCTCTTTATTACCTATTCCAACATCCCACGAGTTATGAATCCCAAAGTTAGATAAACGTTTCATTGAGAAGCCAGGAGCTGGTTCTGCCATTGGAATAAGAGCAAAGATACCATCCTCAGCGTACGCTATGAGAACATTATCTAAATGTCTTAATTTCTTTACAGCTCCTCGACATGGTAAAGGCATCCACCCTATATCATTTCTCCTAATCATTTCAAAGAAGTAAGGTCTAGTAACAGAGTAATTAACTCTATCATTCATCAAGCCGTACACAGCAATCTCAGGATACATAGTCCATAAAAGACCTTCACCTATTCCAGACCAAAGAATATAATTATAATCAAAACTTTCTTCAGTAAGATTAATGTCAGGGGGCATCATATCTTTCCAGACGTCCCAAAGAGATAGCCAGGAATCATTCCAAAAATTATCAGGATCCATCCCTCCAAGAATAACTCTACCCTTAAAATATGTCCCTGTATTTGCACGAGGATATGGAGAAAATATAGTTTTCCCTTCTCTATCATCGTTAATAGCTCCCCAATTTGCTTTAAAGGATGTACCATAAGGAGATGTAATATACCAAGAATCTCTCATGTCTATAAAATCAGAGGTTTGACTCATCTTCACATTAGCTACAATCTTATCATTATCATCAATCTGGTATATGTTCTCATAATCTAAATCATTAAGAGCATCTATACCATCATCATCTTTAATTCCTGCATCATACCCAGATGAACCTACATAAACTCTTTCCTGAAAACAAGCAATAGTATCTGATTGACCAACATACAACTTAGGAAATGGGTACAGCTCACTATTTAAAGTACTAAAAGTATCAGATTTATATATCTTAAGATTAAATAACTTCAATGATGTAGGGGAAAACGTTGTTACGATATAAAAAAATCTTGAATCATCCGAAACTATAGTAAAACTAAAAGTTCCATTTCCATTAACTGTAGCAGTCTCATTAGCAGGAGACCCTAGAGCAAACTTTATTCCTCCCGAAGAGTAATCTGATACTTCTCCAGAAATTATATAACTAACACCAGTAGCGTGTCCTTCCTCTTCCCCCAAAGGTATCTTAATATTTTCCACATCTGCACCAGTGAATGCTAACTTATTATTAACATCATCATGACTTACATTATCTATAGGTTCAGAAAAGAGATCTGGAGCAACATCTCTATCAAAAGGATCTACACTAAAGCTACCTCCAGGAAAAATATTTAAACCAGTTTTAAATAATGCCTTAGGATCTTCATAAGGTCTTAACCCATTATCTTTTACGATAGCATTATTAAGAGTAATAAGGAATGGACTGTTTATGCTATCTTTGTCAGACTTCCTTAAACCACTCTCAAGGTATTTACTAAAGTTTTGGTTAAACTCTTTCATTAAACTAATATATTAAAGATAAAAGAGACAAAGATATCTCTGTCAGCATTAATCCCTTTTTGGTTTGGGAGATTAATAGTAATTATATCTCCATAATCAACTTCATTATTTTGCATACCTTCAATCATTTTACTAATAGTCATCGTACTACTATGGATAGATTTATCTATTTTAACAGTTTCAATACTAACATTAAATTTACCTAGTGTAGAGTTATCAAAGATGATTGAAGATATATAGCCCTTACACGGAGCAATAAACCTGAACAAGGGAACATCATCACTGGCTCTTCCTACAAACTGTACAATACTAGGAGAGTACGTCACTGATTTTACAGGATTCGTTGCAACAGACTTAGCACTTTTTAACGCATCTCTTAGTCCTTGCCTTTCATTACTTGTGTCAAATGTTCTTGGCATAATTACTCCTTACGATATACTTCTATTTAGATTTAAGTATTCAAGTTCTTCCTTTAATTGAGATACACCTGTTATATCTTCTTCTACTAGATTAAAGTCAATACCTTTTAAAGTGTCCTCTATGATATTTCTCCAGTCTTTTGCACCTTCCGTATTACGATAAAAAGATTCAAGAGAATAATTAGTGGCCTGTATGAGAAGGTCAGGATAATGAACAGACCAAAAGTTCTCATCAGTATCTAAAGATAAGTCTTTCGCTTTAAATTGCCCAGTAATAGTAATAGTTCCAGCCGTCTCATTAGGAGGCATCATTAAGATTCCACGATAATACTGATGAGATGTATTAGAATCATCATCTGCGAAATGGATATCTTGATACTCTCTTGTAAAATCACTAGTGTAATTCCCTGACCTTAATTCATCTTGATTCCCTGATAGACCAATAATGTTAATAGAGTAATACTCAGGCTCTCCATTATCAGTACCAGAATATGGATAGTCGTATTCTTCTTTAATCCATCCAAGAGGCTTCTTCTTAAGAATCTTTCTACTATCATCTGTTGTAAACCAGACCTCTTTAATCGCTAAGGCATCTTTAAATTCTATTGCGTATGTTCCTACAGCAATATCCTTCTGGTATTTCAGTATTGACTTTGGATGAAGTTGATGATTATCGAGGTACCTCTGTCCTGAGGATATAAAAAAGTCTGCACCATTATCTCCATAATCAGTAGTATCATCAACAAGGTCATACCTTCCAGAAAGATCAACAAATTTTGTTCTTATATCTAATAAATTCATTTGCTTTGTTCGTCCTTTGTACAAAGCAAGGGACACCCCAATAGAGATGCCCCTCGCTAATTTAGGTTATTAGACCAGATTATACAGAGTTATCTACTCCAACTCCGTCAAGTACGCCAAAAGATAAAGGATGATGAATTTCAAGATGTCCTTCCGTTAAGAATTCTTCTTTAGTTCCATCCATCCCAATCTGTCCAGCCTTCTTTTCAGAATCATCTTTCTTAAAGAAAGTGTCATCTATATAGTCAAACTGGATATTGGCAGGATCAACTACAACCATTCGGTTCTGAGTAGTAGTCTCATAACTGAACAATGGGTGTGTCTTTAGATAAAGAGTTCCAAAAGGCGTTAGCCATTCTACAACCTTTAATCCATAAGAAGCCGATGATGGTTTCAGTTGAACTTGACCAGAACTTTTCGCTAGGCGATTAATTCCGAGTAAAGCCCCTGAACCACAATAGGCAATCTTCTCTTGACTTCCATATCGAAAGATAGCTTCTAAGGAAGTGTCAAGCCAAGTCTCACCTTGAGCATTCCAAGATGAACCAGAATAGGATGAATCAGTATCATAAGCAAAGACATTACTTGATGCATTATCTTTTACAAATGGAACAACTCCGTGTCCTGTTCTTTTTGGTTTACCATTACTTCCAGTATTCTCAGAACGTACACCATAAAAGAATGATTTCTCAATCTCAATAGAATGTAATTCCAAAGCTTCTCTCTTCATCTCTTTATAAGAGTCTCCAGTACGAAGACGAGTCTTCCTTGCGGTACGAGTGATCTCTAAAGGAGTACGAAAGATTTGTGTGTAGTTATAGTACTTTACAGGGTCGTATGAAATAGCATCAGGAATTGTTGCACCTTCAGCATTCATACTACCAATGACAAGTATTCTATCTACGGTTGAAAGGTTAGCAGCAGCGCTATTAGCAGTGTTTTCCTCTTCTAGTAACTTCACAGCTACATAAGAAGAAGCACCGTTAAGAGCTCTCGCAGTTACCTCTCCGTTTACATCTACGTCAGGCCAGCTTGAGTCACGAAGTAACACTTGATGACCTACACGTATTTCTTTAATCACAGCCTCAGCAGCCTTAACGTACATAACAGTACCTGCAGCTCGAACTGATGAATAAGAATAGGCAGATGCCAAAATAGCGTCTGTATACACATTTGTAACAGTGCCACCTTGACCAGCTAGATTCTTAGTCCACCAGTTAAATTCTGGGTCTGAGACTTTTTCTGATTTCATTTTGGATAGCATTGCAGTAAGTGGAGCAGACCCATTAGGATAGAGATAAAGAATCATCTCCCTCCAATGTTTAGGTCTTTGATCGGTTGCCCAATCTCCATTACCACGCATACCTAGAAAAGCAGCCATAATAATCTCCTAAGATTAATTGTTAATTGATTTAGTTAATGAACGATTGTTCCCAGACTATACATAGTACATGCTTCTGAACCAGAAGTGACATTGTCAAGTCTAACAAGAAATCTCTTGCTATTATTTTGACCGATAGTCATAGTTCCGCTCAGACTAAAGCCTGTTCCTGCTGTCATAGTAATTGTCTCATCTGCACCAGCAGTATTTCGAATTATAAACTCGAAAGAATCCCCTACCTTTGCACCTTTAACTGCAGCTACCATTAAGGCAGCTGTAGGAGAGACATCACTACGATTCGCACCTGGATCTCTAAGAATAAGACCTCCAAGTAGTTGTGCAGCAGTGTAAGTTAAGTTATCTGCAGTAGCATCAGTTGTTACTGTCGACCTCTTTAAAAAGTCTTTAGCAGCAAACTGACCCTGCGAGACATCAACTCCACTGTGCATTCTAGCATGAACACCATTACTATGTATACCTGCTTTAATTAAATTACCTTGCCAACTCATGGTCTACTCCTTTACTCATTTAAAGACGTTTCATCCCAACGCTCGCCATTGCAGTGAAGCAATATGTGCTCCCCAACAGCGTCCATGGTCTGATCAGTGTAGCCAGAGTCATCTGCCTTATCAGCTATAGTAACTGCATTAGTCCCTGAGGCTCCAAAAGAGATATGATAACTCATACCACGACATTCAGCTACAGGAGGCAAAGTTATTGTGAATGCATCTCCAGATGAATCCGTAACCACAGAGTGATCATAGGGAAGCATCTGATAAGTTGTAGACACATACTTCGGTTGGTTTTGTTGTGCATAAGTTGAAGCTTCAACAACTTCTTTTAATATAGGCATAACTAAACTCCATTTTATTAGTTAACATTTACATTAATTCAACTAAGTCTCTTTCTAAGTCCGAAAGCTTAGATTCAACATTAGCTCTTCCTTTTGGCTTCTTGGCGAAGGCAGGGCGTTTCGTTCTTGCCCCATCTTCAGCCTTTTTAGCCTTTTTCCCTACTTTAAGTCTTCTCCTAACTTCTATTGCAACCTCATTAAAGAGTTTATCATAAGCCCATTCAGGATGTTTACCTGCAATTTCATTAGCTACAAAGCCGACATAGTTCTTCATAGGAACCAAGTCTTCATTCTCTTTATAGAAATCATCTGCAAGTCTTTGCATCTGAGTTTGCTGAGTGATCATGTTGCTCATCAGTCCAGGAAGTGATCTAGTCATGTCAGCGACTGCCTTGTTATAGACCTGATTCATTAAGCCGTTTAGCTCTTTGGGGTCTGACAACGCTTTCTCATAAACCTCATCACTTACAAAAGGTAAAAGATCTCTAAGTGTCTCCTTTTCCTTATCTTCGTTTTCTTCGTATTCTTCGTTTTCTTTTTCAATCTGTTTAGGTGTCTTTTCTTCAGCATTCAAGTTTACTCTGCCTTGATTAACCCTAGCAGAGACTTCCTCAAGCTGCTCAATTAAAGACGGCGATGATTCTACTTCTTCATCAAGTTCTTCAACCTTATCAGCAACCTTACCATCATCCAATTCAGCCTCGTCTTTATCTTCTTCATCATGCTCATCTTCGGCAACTTCATCGTCAATCCCTCCATCTTCACCTTCTTCACCCTCTCCACTTTCTTGGGTTTCTTGATCTTCATCACTCTTTTCTTCCTCATTATCTCCTCCATTATCTATAGATTCAACAGCTTCATATTCTTCTTCTAACATCTCATCTAACTGATCAGATTGTTCTTGTTGATGATCTTGTTCTCTTTTATCTTCTTCACTAATTGGCATTTTTGTCTCCTTTACTGTCTATTAGTTCCTCTAGTATAATCTCAGGGAAGTCTAAGAATAACTTTAATTCTTGAACCCTTCCCTGATGAAAATGTAAAGTGTCAGCATTAGCCTCACTCTCAAGTATGTCTCTGACCGACTCTATACGCTCTTCGACAATATCTTTTATATCAAGCCATCCAGGTGATGACTTAAGATCTCTTATTCCCGATTCTGTACTTCTCATTGAATTTCATCTCCCATAGGTATTAGATTTCCTCTTTCTACTTCCCTCATTGCTTCCTCATCAGGCATAGTCTGAACCTGTGTCTGATTAATGTTTCTTTGAAAGTCATCTACATTCTTTGCTCCCAACTGCCTAGCCACATGTTTAAAGACACGAACCATATCAAACTGTTGACCAACTTCAGGATTCTGTGAAAGTATCTGATACAACTGTACCCAAAGATCTGCAGGTTCCCCACCTGGAGATGATCCATCATGAATGACTATATCATAGTCAAGGATAAGATCCTCTGGTCTCACTTTTATTCTTGTATCAGCTCCATATTCTTCCCTCAACTCTTCCTCTGTTCTTCCAGCTATATTAACATACGTATCTTCCGTCATAAGTTGTTGAGTATGTGAAGCAAACATTCTTGCTATATCCTGCATACTTTGAAGACTCATTAATTTAGCAGCTTTCTCAACTCGTGAAAGTGCCCCTGACCGTGAATCTCTTGCTTCAGTTGCACTTCTTCTTTCTCCACTTGATCTCATTATACCTTGAAGTGGATCACTAGCAGCGGAGACCCTTTGAATAATATCTGTAATATATGTGGTATCTTTCATATGACCTTGAGTAACATCTGATACTGATAACTGCTTAACAGCCCCTTCAACTCCTCGTCCCCAAGCGGCTCTTCTTAATCGTAACAGACGTCCTGGTCCTGGATTCCTAAGATCATTAATATTAACAAGTGAGGGATCCACAACTAACATATCATTTATAGCCTTTTTAACATTTGCTACATGACTTGTAAATAACCAGTCCATAGTTTCTTGCAGACCATATATAACTTCCATTCTTGAGATTGGAGAGGATGAATAACCATCAAAGTCAGGTGCTGCAATACCTACTGGATAATCCCCATGATCAAGACCAAGTGGCTGAGCCTTCAATAATACAGTATCACCTCCAACTACAAAGAGCCACTTTTCTGGATACTCACTATCCCCTAAATCATAATCAAAAGGAATGATATTGCAATACATATAGACAACATCTACAGGAGATGTTTCTGTAGTTGTATCTCTATTTCTCCATACACCTTCTTGTCTTGCTCTCTCATCCTTTTCAGACTTTGTTAAAGCAGAAGTACCATCAATATGTTTCAGGTACTTCACATTAAACATATCTTCATCTTCCTCTTCTTGACCTAACAAAGACATAATATTATCTCTATCAATCCAACCTACATACTCACCCTTCTGAATCTCAGTAATAGGTACATTGGTATCTGGAAGGAATAAATAAGGATCTATATTATCCAGGTAGTTTCCTTCCCATACGACTCCATCTTTCATTAGCCTTTCTACACCAGTCTGTTTAAATAAACCTGAGATAGAAGAAATAAATCCAGTATTATTCTTAACTGCCTTCTTACCTAACTTTCTTTCCCATCCTGCAGACACAACTCCAAAGCCGTAAGAGAATGCGTCTCTAAATTGAGTATGTAAATTAAGCCCTACCTTTGCACGTCTACAGTGAGTATCTATAATTAACTCAAGAAGAATTGCTCCAATAGTATCCTCTGATCCTAAACCCTGATACCTAAATATAGGATTATCTAAGAAAGCTGTAGTCATGTATGTTAAAAGAGTTTCAAGAGTCGCATAAGACATAGGTACAACAACAGGAGGACTAGCATTAGCGTCCTTTATATTCTTCTCTTTCTCTGGCGTTACATATGCAGTAAGTGTTCTATCAACAGCATTCCAACTATCGTAACGATTCTCCATATTACGTCGGCTCTCTTGAGCTCTCTTCATAACCAGATCGACAAGATCATCATGAGCATCATGACCAGGCTTTAGATCCATTCCATCTGGATAGTCGTATTCATAGTGGACTCCATATAGGTCCTGTCTTTTAGAGTTTTTGCTTGAGTTAGGGTCTAAGTTTATCGGCATTATTTTTCCTTACTATATTGTAGCGTCCAGCTTTTGAAATAAATCCCACCAGACTACTCTCCACTTCACAGTGGATCCTGTCTCATTTTCAAGCCTTAATTGGTTGACGGTTGGGGTACTGTAATTATATACTCTAATACCACTATTGGTTAGTCCAGTACCATTACCTACTAAAACATCTGAATTAGCGTCTCCTCCTATTTTTGTAATAGAAGGTCCTGAATCTTGAGTATTAAGTGAATAGAAAAACTCAATCCACCCTTCTACAGTAGCTGTAAGAGCTGAACCACCCCAATTATGTGCTATTACAAGAGCTCTTCCTATCGGTGCAGGTCGATTACTTGCAAAAGTATCAGAAAATACTGTAATATCAGTATAACCAGGTGGTACACCAGTATCTGCATTTGTATAATAGACAGTCTTTGTCATACCAGATTGAGCAACACTAATATCATTAGCAGATATTGTAATAGAACTATCACTTGACGTAACTATATCAGATAGATTACCAGTTTTCATCTTTGGTATAGGATTTCCATTTGTAGGACCTGCCATCAAAAGCCTATTTGCAGTCCACGCAGAGCAGGCAATACCATCATGCTCAACAGTCATCTGAGTACTACCAGTATCATTATCAATAATAGCGAAAGCATCATGAGATGAACTATTATAAAATGCAGGACCAAAGGTAAAGTATCTTACTTTTTTCGTTGCCATTACGCTAATATTCTCCAATCATCAAAAGCGGGATCATTATACTCATCCTCTAAGATATCATATTCTTTCTCAATATCATAAGGATCTTCTGAATCAAAATCTTTAGGTGTAAAGTATCTAAGTCCCATATCAAGAATCTCAACAATATAAGCAGCTGCATCCATAATATCCCACTTCTTAGATCTTGGAAAACTTAATATCTGTTTCTCATATGCTCCACAACCAGTCTCATTATGGTAAACAAGTCCTTGACGATAAAAAGGAATCAATGAAGAAATACGTCCTTTCTTTCCTCCCCCTACTCCAGAAAATTCTCCTTTACCTGATCTTGCTTTTAGCTCAAGAACTTCAAAATTTAAACCTCGCCTAATCATCTCATTCTTAAATGGATAAGTTATAAACTCATTAAGTCCAGTAACTTCAATACCTATAACACGTGAGTTATACCTTTGCGCTATTTGAAAAGTCTCATCGTATAATTCATCTGGATGATAATGACCTCCAATAGCTTGTCTTAAATAAAGAGAATTGGTCTCAAGATCAACTCCCCAAACTACAATACCAGATTCAGCATTGTGCATCTGAGTAGTCTTTGCAGGATCGACTATAACAATATTCTCCATCATAGGTTTACGATCAATAAATTTCTTACTATCCTCTTTATAATACTTAAAATATTCACTCTTAAATGAAGCCGTTTCATTAGATGATGGTATACTCATGAACTCCATAGCAAAGACATCCATTAACTTCTTTTCCCTATAAGAGGCAAGTTCCTGATCAAGCTCTTCTTGACTTATGAAATCACTTGCAAGAGTCTTATAATTATCATCGCAGATACTTAATCTTAGATGTAGCCAGTCCCCCGAATCAAGAAGATCCTGAATAAGAGAGTCTTCATGCTTTACAGTATCAATATATATAATCTTCCAATTCTTATGCAATAAAGGTACTGCTCTCATAAGATCACCAAAGAACCACTTCTTTCTCTTCTTCCTAATCTCTTCATTTTCAAGTGTATCTGTATCCTCAAGATCATCAACAATAAAGAGGTCTGGGCGATAACGAATCCAGTTTAATCCACGAATCTGTTGCCCTGAACCACGAGGAAGAATCATAGTATAACCATTAGCAATCCAAGTCTTTTTAGAAAACATCTCTTCAACACCTTCATAGTCAGAATGTTTAACGTGTCCAAATATCTTCCTAATATCTTGATTAGCAATAAGCTCAGTCTTAATGTTCTCTGTCTGCATCTCAGCAGAAGTTGCACTATTACTAACATAACATATAAAACGTTTGTCTCTAAATAATATAGCCTTAGAAGCAATCATACGAGCAATAGTTGTCTTTCCTATACCACGAGGAGCAGATATAACAATCTTTCTATTATCACTATCAATAGCCTTAAATATCTGATCATGTAAGTCTGAAAAAGCTACATTAAACTGATCTGGGAATAAGACCTTTGCCATGTATTGACTATCGTTATAGCAATGAGCCATGATATCTTCTATATCCTTATCTATCATGATGAAGGTCCTAAAGTTTCAATCACTCTAATATCTACGTGATCGTTTACAGTAGCTCCAATATCATCACGATCTAGTTTAAGAATCTGTTCGTCTATAATAACTATATAATAATCCATTATGTAGTGTCAGCATCCAATGTTACTTGTTTTGAAAGTCGTACTCGACCCTCTAGTATTCTTGTTACATTACTTGATCCATCTGTTAATTCAAGATCATAATATCCCCACTTAAATGTAAGTGCACCTGTTTTAGATGCTAGGATATCTATATCTATAGTTCCATTAGCTCCACCCAGTGATATTTCTGGGCTATCACCATCATGTCTAACAGTTAAAAGAGCGTTAGTGTCACTCTTTCTCTGTCTTATAGACATCTTTGCACTATATGATGTAAGGTTAACAGGAGTAGCATTCTTATCTTTCCAAATCAAAGATCTTTTCCAATTAGCTCCTTGTTCAATAACAATATCTTGTTTTCCTGAAGTCATCTTTTTCTTATTTCCTCCACTATTATAATCATTTAATCTAGTCCCTTTCCCTTCATACCAGCCATATATATCTCCATAAGGTACACCAACTGCCTCTACTGTTTGGTTTGCTGGAGTTCCTGATAAGTACACATACGTATCTCTATTTGTTGAATCATCAATAGTATATTCTCCAGTCCCTGCATCCCAATAAGCAAAGAAATAATCCGAATAATCTGACTTAATATCAAAAGCTCCATACTTTCCAAAAGGCATAGAAGAAAACCACTCAACCCCACTAACAATACGACTCTCATATGGCTTAACAAAACTTTGTACCATTGTAAGAGTAAATTCATCGCCAGTTAATAACTTTGAACTGCTCTCACCATAGCTTCCATAATCAAATGTAGCAATATAGTCAGCTGATGGCTGCCTAAAATCAAAAATATTAATATCTCTAAAAGGATAAGCAGTACCAGCAGCGTCCATACCTTCTACATTACTAGAAGGAAAGATAGTTGGATTA
>CEPZ01002808.1_pt1 | contig 13736 bp, 12 predicted proteins | sample 530461 | NCBI WGS metagenome assembly CEPZ01 (sample SAMEA2620106, study PRJEB7988) | marine metagenome | isolation source: saline water (ENVO:00002010), including | reverse complement strand
GGCAATGCTCTCACTAAGCAAGAGATATTAAAAGAGATCGTCAAGGCCGGGAAAGATTCGGTCTATTTTACTACAAATTATTGTCGTATTTCGCATCCTCAAAGGGGCCTAATTCCCTTTAAGGCATATGATTATCAAGAAGAGTTACTTAAAGATTTTAACGACTATCGTTTTAATATAATTCTTAAAGCGCGCCAGCTTGGTATCTCCACTATCACCGCAGCTTACATTAGTTGGCTAATGCTTTTCCATCGCGACAAGAATATCCTTGTTGTTGCCACAAAGCTTCAAACCGCCACCAACCTGGTTAAAAAAGTAAAAGCAATTATTAAGCATCTTCCGGCCTGGATGAGAATCTCAGAGATTACTATTGATAATAGAACTTCATTTGAGCTTTCGAATGGTTCCCAAATTAAAGGTTCTTCAACATCATCAGATGCCGGCCGCTCTGAGGCCCTTTCTTTGTTGGTGGTTGATGAGGCAGCACATGTTGAAAAGCTGGGGGAGTTGTGGACAGCGCTTTATCCGACATTGTCAACTGGCGGCCGCTGTATCGCTCTCTCAACCCCAAATGGTGTGGGAAATTGGTTTCATCAAAACTGTGTTGAGTCTGAAGCCGGTATCAACGCGTTTCATATGACCACCTTGTTGTGGGATGTTCATCCAGACAGAGATAAAAAATGGTTTGATAAAGAAACTAAGAATATGTCGAAGCGCCAGATAGCTCAAGAGTTAGAGTGCAACTTTAATGTATCTGGTGAGACAGTCATCCATCCCGATGATATTCAGTGGTATTTAGAGCGAGCTGTGGTACCAGAATATCGAACAGGATTTGATAGAAACTATTGGATATGGAAAAGGTATGATCCCGAAAAGCCTTATCTTATAGTGGCAGACGTTGCGAGAGGTGACGGTAAGGACAATAGCGCCTTTCATATATTTGAACTAGAGACAATGGAAGTGGTGGCTGAATACGTTGGAAAACCGACCCCCGATGATTTCGCAGATATTTTACATAACGTTGCCGGCGAGTATGGAAATCCTATGTTGGTTATAGAAAACAACAACATAGGTTATGCAGTACTTAAAAAATTACTTGATAAGGGGTATCATAACTTGTATCACTCAACCAAAGGAGATCATCGCTATGTTGATCCGGTTACGGCACAATGGCAATCAAATGTGCTTCCGGGGTTTACAACCTCTTCTAAGACGCGACCTTTGATTGTCGCGAAGATGGAAGAGTTTATGAGAAACAAACTAATTAAGATTAACTCAAATCGCTTACTTTCTGAAATGAAAACGTTTATTTGGCATTCCGGGAGACCACAGGCGATGCGTAGCTATAATGATGATTTGGTTATGTCATTTGCAATTGGATGTTGGGTGAGAGATACAGTGATCGTAGAGAGCCAAAAGAATGTGGAATACAGTAAACAATTTATATCTTCTATTTCTACGTCAACAACGGAGATCTCAACAACAATTCCAGGAATGAGCGGACACAAGATGACAAAAGAAAATCAACGAACATTGCAGGGAGCCGAGTTTAATGAACAATATCTCGGACTTATTAAGGGATAAATAATGGCCAATAACGAGAAAAACCCAAGAAACCCAACAGCGCCTCTGTTTAAGAGACTAACAAGACTCTTATCTGGACCAATTATAAACTATCGCGCTCAGATTGGGCGACAGGAACGACGAGGTGATTTAGATAAATATCGTTATCGGTTTAGATCTTTAAGTGGCCAAGAGTTTAAAAGAGCTGACAATAACATGTCGCAGAATTATAACTTGTTTACGTCAGCCGCGTTTAGGAATCAAAATCGTGCAGAGCGTTATGTTGACTTTGAGCAGATGGAGTATATGCCAGAGATTGCGTCGGCTATAGATATTTATGCTGATGAGATGACAACGTCGGATGAATATGATAAATTACTGAACATTGATTGTACGAATCACGAAATCAAAACAATTCTTAATTCTTTGTTTTACGATGTTTTAAATATAGAGTTTAATGCGTTCGGGTGGGCTCGCTCAATGTGTAAATATGGTGATTTCTTTTTATATTTAGATATTGATGAAAGGATGGGCATTACATCAGTAGTGGGGCTGCCGAATAATGAAGTTGAAAGACTTGAGGGACAAGATCCCACCAACCCCAATTATGTACAATATCAATGGAATGGCGCTGGTATGACTTTTGAAAATTGGCAGGTTGCTCATCTTCGTATTCTTGGAAACGATCGTCACGCTCCGTATGGCACATCTGTACTGGATCCTGCACGTCGTATATGGCGTCAGCTTACATTATTAGAAGATGCGATGATTGCATATCGTATTGTACGTGCCCCCGAGCGCCGCGTATTTAAGATTGATGTTGGTAATATTCCGCCTCAAGACGTTCCACAGTATATGGAAAAAGTTAAAACCGAAATGAAGCGCAATTCTTTAGTTGATGCGGCAACTGGTCGTGTTGATCTTCGGTATAATCCATTGTCTCTTGAAGAAGACTACTTTATCCCAATGCGCGGCGGCGTTGGATCCGATATTACATCTCTCATCGGCGCTAAATCTCTTGATGATATTGAGGATGTTAAATATTTAAGAGACAAATTGTTTTCTGCAATTAAGATTCCTCAATCATATCTTACAAATCTTGAGGGAGCCGATGAAGATAAAACAACTCTTGCTCAAAAAGACATTCGGTTTTCGAGGACTATCCAAAGACTACAACGATCTCTTGTTTCTGAATTAGAAAAAATTTCTATTGTTCATCTTTATACACTAGGCTTCCGCGGCGAGGATTTAATTAGTTTTAAATTATCTTTAAATAATCCATCTCGTCTAGCTGAACTGCAACAGTTAGAATATATGCGTACCAAGTTTGATACTGCAAATGCCATCCCGGAAGGCACATATAGTAAGCATTGGGTTGCCACTAATATTCTCGGTCTTTCCGATGATGAATTTCTTCGCAACCAGCGCGAGTCTTTTTATGATCGTAAGTATCAGCAAGCTCTTGAAGGTGTTGCCGAGGAAGGTGCAGCCGAAGAACTCGGCGGTGAACTGGGGGGCGAACTCGGTGGTGAACTGGGGGGTGAACTCGGTGGTGAACTGGGGGGTGAGCTTGGTGGCGAAGAACTCGGCGGTGAAGAACTCGGAGGGGAAGAATCGGCGCTTCTTACGGCCCCGGGCCGCCGAGACGAATTGCATGAGGACGACGCCGATGTACATCATTATGAAAAGGGATCTTATGAAACCGTTGCTAATGACGGTCGTATTGCGGGAGCTCCGGGCCCCTTCCGACGTGAAACTCGCGCTCTAGCTCAGGGTTCCGAAGCGCTTCGCGGCCGTTCCGCTCGTTCTAAAAGGCCTCAAGGAAGTATTGGTGATCTGACATTTGGAACTAAACAACGAAACGAATCTATTTATAATAAGAGTGAATCAAGAATGTTTGAAAATACCGTGAGAGTTCGTCGACTTGTGGAGCAGATGGAGAAAAAAGAGGCTGAAAAAGATGAAACATAATAAGAAACGTAATACAGCATTTATTTATGAGACTCTTGTAAGAGAGCTAACAAAGAGTATTATAGATAAGGATACCGATAAAAAAGATAAAACTGCAACAATCTTAAAAGAATTTTTTTCTAAGGGTGCGACGCTTGCTTATGAGCTTGAACTTTATAATATCTTGCTTGAGACAAGGCAAATTCAGCCGAAAGTTGCCGAGAGGCTATTGCAAGAAGCAAAGACGGCCTATGCTGCTTTAAATGAAAATACTATTTTTGATGCCCAGTCTCGTATTATAGCAGCCATCAACAAAGGATTGGGTAAAGACGTTTGGGGTAATTTTGTTCCAAACTTTAAATCTCTAGCCTCTGTTGATGCTATCTTTAATTCTAGAACGGCTGTTAAAAAAAGAGTTTTATTTGAACAGTCTATAATTGATAGAATGAGTGAAAAATTGTCACTCTCAGAGTCTGCCACATTAAAATCGCTTGATAACTTGACTTATAATTCTTTTATTAAGAAGTTTAATGAGAAGTATGGAAATCTTTTACAAGAACAAAAGGAATTATTAAATCATTTTATTACAAGTTTTGCTGATGATGGGTTCGAACTACGGCTTTACCTCAATGAAGAATTATCAAGGCTTAAGGGCCTACTTAGTAAAATGGCAAACGCTGAGTTGGAGCCCCTCATAGAGCAAAAGGTTAGTGGTGTCACCGATTATCTTGAAGATTTTCGTAAGCGAGAGTTTGTACAACAAGATCTCGATAAGATTTTAAAGACACAGGAGTTAATCCGGGAGCTTTCAGTAAATGATTAAAATCAAAATTGGTGGCCCGCACGCAACTGTAGAACTTAATGCTCGCAAGGGTTTAGATGGTTCACTGCTTGTTATGGATCACAAAAAAATTGATATTGCTGTGATGCCAGAACAAATGAAGGTTGTTACTTTCCCAAAGACAGTAGCTACTGAAGACGTTTACGATTATCAAAATCGTTTGCTCGAACTGCTCGCCACGAAGGGCATTATTGATCGCTCTTCGATACAAGGTGGAAATGTCTTTCGATCCTTAGAAGGGGAGATTTATGGCAATGAAGAGATAAACCCTCTGCAGGCCGCTGTATATGTTGTTGCAGAGTTCATTGACCATGAGGCCGCGAGCGAAAGAGTAGCAGACCAATACGAGAAAGAGTTGGAAGATATGTATACGCATCCGACCGACCGCGACTCCACCGAATATGGCGAAGTTCCTCAGTATGGCGACAAGGGCTCTATGCGTCCTGGCTACTACTACTATCCATTAAGAAATCGATATTAAAGTGGAATTGCTACATTTCGTTCTTGCTGCATACGGCATGACATTCATTATTATACATGGACACATCTTTAATAAGATCCGGCCACCGTGTAAGGCATGGGGTGGATTCGGCCGATTATTCCACTGTCATTTGTGTATGGGATTTTGGGTTGGCGTGTTTCTGTGGGGCATAAGTCCTTATACAGAACTATTTAATTTTGACTATACTTTAGTAAATGCGTTTATTTGCGGATGTATTAGTGCTGGAACCTCATACTTTTTGAGTATGTTGGTGGATGATTACGGGATCCGAGTGGTCCATAAAGGAGGTGAGCAATCATGAAAAAATGGATGATCCAACCAGTTCGACGATGCTGCTCCGGTAGCATACTTTAGGTGGGGTCGAGAGGCCCCACGTTAAAACTTTAAATTTCAAAAGGAACAAGATAATGGCACGCAGAAAAAATGTAAAAAGAATAGATCCAAGATACTTCTTGCACGAGACGGTGAATCGTGGGGAAGAGCTTGAAGAAGGTTGTCCCCACGCCGAAGAAGGGGGCGAAGCAATTGATATTAGCGCTCCCGGTATGGAAGTGCACGTTGACGACATCAGCCAACTTTCCCCAGAAGAGGCGTTTGCCGCGGGAATGGCTGCAGCAAGAGACGCTATTGATCAGGCGATGGGAGGTCCTGATGGCCCGCCCCCCGAGGGCGGCTTTAGCGGAGGTGGCCCCATGGGAGAACCGGCAATGCAAGAGACAATAGACGAAGAGGGCACCGAGGAGTTAAAACCGTTCAAACATAAGAAAGGCCCCATGGCAGCGAAGAGGCGCTGGGCCATCGAGCGAGCGAGGAGAGAGAAGGCCGGGGTACCTCTGGGCAAATACGCCGGAAAATGGGGGGTGCCTCACAAGAATGAACCGCCTGTAAGGAGAGGCGAAGAGTAAGAACAATGGCCCAGCTTCTCCGAGAATATTACGAGCTTTGCGATGGCGGCGCCTGTCAGGATTTACTGACGGAAGCCGAGAAGAAGATGGTGCGAGAAGGCGCCATGTTCATTATGGGCAAGCTCCAAGAGGGCGGTTGTGAAAATGGTAACGGCCGCGTTTATTCTGAAGCGATTATGCAACGAGAAGTTAAGAAGTATGCTCAAGTTGTTGAAGATCGCCGCGCCCTTGGAGAGTTAGATCATCCCGAATCTTCCATAGTTAATCTGGCGAATGTTTCTCACATGGTTATCGACATTTGGATGGACGGACCCGCTGTTATGGGGAAGTGCCAGGTACTTAACACTCCTGCCGGCCAAATCCTACGGGCTCTTGTGGATGCCGGCGTAAAGATTGGTATTTCATCTAGAGGCATGGGCTCCGTCACCGAACAACAGGGAAAGACAATCGTAGAAGATGATTTCCAGCTTATCTGTTTTGATATTGTTTCAGAACCCTCTACGCCGGGCGCCTTCATGAGTCTTTCTGAGAATAAGTTAATGAACGAACAGGCTCAAAAGAACAATAAGCTTATAAATTTGATGAATGAAATTATAGGAGATTAAAAAATGGAAATTTTAAAACAAGAATTGGAACAGATTATCAAAGAAGAAATAAATGCTGTTATTGAAGAAGGATGGTTCGACCGCCAGCGCGCTCGCGTAGCCGGCGCCGGGGCAGGAATGAAGGGTGTTGGTAAAAGGATCGCCGGCGCAGCTAAATATGCTGCTACTGGAAAGGCTCCCTCTACGGCTAGAGATATTCAGGGCGCCTATGCTGGCGGAAAGAAAACTAAAATTTTAGAGCTTCACAAGAAGAAGTATGATAAACTTTTTGCCAATCTCAATCGCGATTTCCGAGCTCTCAACAAAGACTTTTTTCAAGATGCAAAGGCGCTCGATCTGCTTAGTTCGCCGTCTTTTTCTGAAATGCGGATAGCTCTCAAGAAATTTCGAACAAATTCAGAACTAGGCACCCAAGTCTTAGAGAAAATTGATGATCTCATTCGCGGCCTGGGCGCTGGTGAAAGAACAGAATAAAACATTTTAAATGAAAAAGACAGAACTAAAGAAGATTTTGAAGCCTCTTATAAAAGAGTGTATAAAAGAAGTAATATTTGAGGATGGAGTACTTTCGGGTCTTATATCTGAAGTTGCCCGCGGGATGCGCACAACCCAAACAGCGCCCTCATTGCAAACCGCCGAGACGAAGGCTGACCCCACTCTTGAAAGAATGAAGCGAAATGCTTTTAGCGCCCAACAGAGTGATAAATTAAAAAAACATAAAACAAAATTAATGGAAGCCATTGGCGGAGACGCCTATAATGGTATGAATCTTTTTGAGGGCACCACCCCAGCTGCGACCCAAGCTAGCCCTAGCCAACAGTCTCACCCCCTATCTGGACAAACCCCTGAAGATGCAGGGGTGGATATATCCAATTTGTTCGGGGCTGTTGGCGGAAATTGGAATGCTCATATGAGCGACGTAAAAGAAGGGAAGTAGGTGCAGAATGGCAACGAATGTTATGGTTGAACTGCGCCGCGGTGAAACAAGCGAGAGATTGATAAGAAGGTTTGTTAGGAAATGTAAAAAGGAACGCGTTGTCGAAACTTATAGAGAGAAAACCGATTACTACATCAAGCCGGCCCCTCGCCGCAAACTAAAACATCAGAAGGCAATTCGCGAACAACGAAAGCTGCAAAGGAAGAAGGATGCTAAATTGTTTAGATAAAACAGTTAATAGCATGCTATTTATTAGACGGAGACAAAACTATGGCTACATTTCAATATAAAGTAGGATTGGGCAATGTTGGATCATACCAGGTATCTGGAAAACCTTTTGCTAGCGGCAACATAGATGCCCAAGTTGGTTCGGGAGGTACGCACGGAGACGGCTCTGTGGCGATTCATTTCCCGCAGATTACTCGATGGGTACAAGTTAATAACAGTGGTTCTGCTGATTTAAAAGTTGGCTTTTCTGCTTTCGGCCTTACAGGTACTAATTATTTGCTTGTTAAAGCGGATACGGAGTTGGGGCCTTTGGAGCTTAAGTTAACAGAATTACACTTGACTGGTGGTGTTAGCGGAGGAACATCTGTAATAGCTGGTTGTACGTTCATTGCGACTGAATCTATTAATAATCTCTCTGTCTCGCCAAACGGCTCGAACTGGTCCGGTTCGGCTGGAGTCGGATAGACGGAGCCGTGTTTGGGGCTATGGCGGGAAATGGTATACGATGTATTATCGGCAGCAGTTCGCGCATTAAATAAATATAAGGCTTTTTGTTGGGAGGGCCGCTAGATGGCCGATCCTAAAAATAAGTGGGCGCAACCGGCAGCCCCCCCGTCGCCTATGTTCTTTGGTAAAAAAGAACGCGACCTAGTAAAACAAGTAAATGACGAACTGGCCGAAAGGGTTGTAGGCCAGAGTATTGCTTATTATCCGATAAGCATTGAGGCGTCTAATTTTAATGATATTTATGGTGAAGCGATTGAGAAAGTATCTCTTCCGCCTGTTCGTGTATATGCGTTTGTTGAGGTAGAGAATGAGCAAACCCATGACCGCTATGGATATGAATATAAAAGTAAATTAACAGTTAACTTTCACCGTAAGCGCTTAACAGCCGATCAAAACCTTTTTGTGCGAGTCGGAGACTTTGTTCAGTATGGCGATCAGTTTTATGAGATTGTAAGAACTTATAATGATACTAGGTATTACTTTGGACAAGTAGAACATAAGTTTCAGATAAGCGCCGAATGTATTACCGCCCGGGCCGGTACTTTCCGAGTGATGCCAAGCATTGATCGCACGCCCCCGGTAACTTCGTCGACCTCCGCGGGCCCGGTAGCTGAACCTCGCTCAGCGCCGTATCCTCCTGTTGATGCAGAATTTATAACAGTTGCGCTTGACGATAGGTTAACTAATGCGCGTTATTTGGACGCTGGTGATGGTATCACACTAACTGATGGGGGACGTCGGAGTACACTTTCGATTTCAGCAACTGGCCAGAATGCGGTAGGTGATACAGGATCTGTACAATTTCAAACAGGGGGCGGTACCTTTAGCGGAAGTGCAAACTTATTATTTTTAACAGCTAGCAGCACTTTATCGCTAACTGATTTGAGCGCGTCTGTTAATGTTTCGGCTTCCGCTTTTTATGGTGATGGTTCAAACCTAAGCGGATTAACTACCGAACCCGCCGGCGCTACAACTCAGATTCAATACAACGCCACGGGTGCTTTCGCGGGTTCATCGAATCTTACATTTAATGGAACTACCTTAACGGGTTCTTATACGGGTTCGTTGGCAGAAGTAACCACCCTGTCAGCTTCTTTAATGAATTTGCTACCCACTTCGGGAACTTTAGCGGGAACAGGAAGCTATTTGGGATTGGACGCTTCCTATAATTTGGTTTTAACGTCCGCCGCCGCAGCACCCGGAGGTGCGTCCACCCAAGTTCAGTACAATAATGCTGGATCATTTGCTGGCTCATCAAATCTTACATTCAACGGAACAACCTTAACTGCCTCATATACTGGCTCGCTAGCTGAGCTAACAACTCTATCCGCTTCTGCAATAAACTTTATTCTCTCCTCCGGTTCTTTGGCGGGCGACGGTAGCTACTTGGGACTTGATTCTAGTAATAACATTGTTTTAACGGCATCATCGACCAGTAGCGCTGCTGTTGCTGGATCGACAACAGAGGTACAATATAATAGCGGCGGCTCATTCGCGGCTTCCTCAAACCTTACATTTAATGGGACAACCTTAACAGGCTCATATACTGGATCTTTAGCTGAACTAACAACTGTGAGTGCGTCAGCGCTTTCGGTATCTGGAGATACGACTCTTGGAGATGCTAGCGGGGATACTGTAACAATTACGGGTCAAACAATTGTTCTTTCTAATGTGGCCGCCGGCACCGACAATACGGTGCTTGTCTATAACGGCTCCTCAATTGTAACAGACGAAATCGATTCTCGCGTGTGGGGCTCAACATTGGTAGATGCCTCCGGGACGCCATCAAACAATCAGGTTGGTATTTGGACAGATGCCAATACGCTAGAAGGAGATTCGAGTCTCACATTTAACGGAACAACCTTAACTGGCTCGTATACAGGGTCTCTTGCGGAACTAACAACTGTAAGCGCGTCGACGCTTTCGGTGTCGGGAGATGCGACTCTTGGAGATGCCAGTGGGGATACAGTGACGCTTACCGGCCAAACTATTGTTCTTTCTAATATAGCCGCAGGCACCGATAACACTGTTTTAGTTTATAACGGCTCCTCTATAGTGACTGATGAAATTGATTCTCGTGTTTGGGGGTCGACTTTGGTAGATGCCTCCGGGACGCCATCAAATAATCAAGTTGGCATCTGGACAGATGCCAACACATTAGAGGGGGATTCGAGTCTTACGTTCAATGGGACAACCCTAACAGGATCGTACACGGGTTCATTGGCAGAACTAACTACTTTATCTGCTTCCGCTACTTTGGTAACTGGTGATTCATACTTATCAGGCGGCCTTATCCACAAAAGAGTATCCGTTTCTTCAAACTATACTGCTTCTATAACAGATTATATATTGGGAGTTGCTTCTGTGCCAGTTTCAATAATATTTGATGCCACATCTTTCACTGATGGCCAAGTTGTTGTGATTAAGGACGAAAGCGGCGCCGCATCAGTCGCAAATCCGGTTGCTTTGAGTGCATCCGCTTCTCAAACGATTGATGGCGAAGGGAATGTTGCAATAGAATCTCCTTATGGTGCTATACAGCTCTATTCTGACGGGGCCAATTGGTATATTTATTAAAAATAGAATTACTTTGCTTCTTTCTATAAGTTTAGACTAATTGGTACAGAAAACGATTGTGGATATAAGTTTTATTTTTTCTCATTCCTCCAGGTTGTGATCACAGTTTGCTTTTGTGGTTTTTCGCGCGTTTCGTCATATAATATAGGAGGATTTAAAATATGACATATAAATATCAAAGAGGTACAGCGCTATTATCTGGCTCTCTAGTACTTGATACAGGATTTAGTCTATCGGCTAGCTCTAATAGCCAGCTTGGAGATGTTTCTACAGGATTTGCAGTTGGTTATGTAAATATTCTTAGCGCCAGTACTGTTGTTTCGGGTGCATTCTTTGAAGGTGATGCATCCAGATTGACGGGTGTTAGCACCTCTACTGTTACAACTACGGGTACGTCGACCGACTCAACATATTATCCAATTTTTGCTGACACGGCCGGCGGCGCCGCTGGCGAGACATTACGCATTCATTCGACAGTAAGTATTAATCCGTCCGATGGTGACATCTCCGGGTCGGGCGCCCTTACTGTTGATAGTATTACCTTAAATGGTGACTATAGCATCGCCAATGATGGTGACGCAGTATTGGGCGCTGTATCATCCAGTTCGGGACTTTTCTCCCCAGCGGGTGGCATCAATGTTGCTGAAGCGTTTACTGTAAGTGCAGCCGGCGCTGTTGTAGCGGGGGCTGTATCATCCAGTTCGGGACTTTTCTCCCCAGCTGGTGGTATTAACGTTGCTCAATTATTTACTGTAAATACAGCCGGTGCAGTTAGGATGCAAGAGTTTACCATCGGGGACAGTGAAACGATTGGTACGGATAGTGATAATGATCTCCTCTGTTTGAATACTAGTCTTGTTGAAGTTTCTGGGGCCCTTTCAGCTTCCACAAACATTACAGCGGGTGGACAATTAACAGTTGGTGATATTCTTTCTACCTCGAAGGGATTTATGTGGTCGAAAGTCTCAGTAACTTCTAGTCAGGATCAGTCTACCGACCATACTATTGTGGCTGCTGATGCTGGTACTGTTTATCTTTGTGCGTCTGGATCTATCGTTACATTACCAGATGCAACGGCTAATGAAGTTGGTACTCGTGTTTATGTTGTTAAGAATAGTGATGGAAGCGCAAGTGCTACCTTCCCGGTTCAGATTACTGGAGCTGGCTCTCAGTTAATTGATGGTGGGCTGCATATTGCGCTTGAGTCGCCTTATGCTTCTGTCAACTTGTATTCGGATAGTAGTAACTGGATGATCTTCTAAGCTGAAACTTTCTTCGGGTTAGAAACAACCATACAAATTTGGGGGTGAGTATCTTTCGGGATACTCACCCTTTTTGTTTTTGAGTTTCTATTTATAAAAGAATGGCATATAAATACACAACCGGTAGTGTTCAGCATGGTGACATTTATAATGAAGATGATGCTCAGGGAAATACTTATATAGACTGGAACGAGGATGCACTAGGGATTGTTGTAGGGGGCACAACCAACTTCGTGGTATCTGCGTCGACGGTCGGCATCGGCACCGTCAATCCCACACGGCAGCTCGATCTCGAGGGTTCGAGCGACGCGTACATGCAATTCAATGCAACATCGGCCGGGAACGCATACACTATAGGCGCTAGCAGCCGCGGGTTTATAATATATGATGACACTACCGGCGGCACGGAGGGGTTTAGGCTTGTTGTGGCCGATGGCGACGGCCCGTCGACGCGAGGATATGTTGGCATTGGCGACGGCGTCTCCATTTCCGCGGCGACCTTCCCATCCGCCCTGCTCCACCTTTCCTCATCCGACGACGGCGCAATTTTTCGTGCCGATACAACAGATGGCACCGCGGCGATGTTTGTAACGGGTTCCAACCGTGTGGGCATCGGCACTACGACCCCAGCCTCAACTTTTGAAGTTAGCGGCTCGCAGGCCGGAAATTATACACAAACTGCAGGCAGCCTTACCGTAAACGAAACTAACTATATTGTCGACTATACGGGCGGTGGAAACGCCACAGTCACTTTACCTAACGCTGCCGGAATTCCGGGAAGAGTATATCATATTATAAGCCACAACCAGGCAGAGGAGGGTACCCTCGAGGTTACTGGTTCGGGAGGCGACTTCCAGGGCCCCAATCTGGAGGGTGATTCGGACACCATTGATATAGAGGGTTGGACTCCTCAAAGTATAACAGTAGTTAGTACCGGCGGCAACTGGTTTATTCTTAATGATAATAGATCCCAGCGTGAAGAATAAAATTTACATAAATTAAAATCTTCTTATGTTAGAAAAACACATCTATTAGTCATTTCCTTTAGTTACACACTATTTATTGTGATTACATATCAGATTTGGAGTAATTCTATGTCTTCACTATTAGAAGAAGCGATTGTAGATGCAAAAGCCCTTAAAGAGGCCGCCCTCAAAAACGCCGAAAATGTGGTATTAGAGAAGTATTCGGCCGAAATTAAAGGCGCCTTGAGTACTCTTCTGGAACAAGATGAATTGGGTCTCGGGCTGGATGAAGGCGACGAAGAAGGGGATGCAGACGCCTCTTTTACCGATGATGTGCCATATGCATTTCAGACAGAAGAATTGGACGCTCCCGCAGATAATGAATTAATCGAGATCGATTTTGACTCCCTCAAGGCTCGAATCGAAGAAGAGACAGCCGCGGGAGTGGAAGCCTCCCCTGATTCGTTGATAGACGCAACCGATCTGGCAGCTGATTTGGGTGAGCCCCCGGCCGAAGTTGCTTCAGAACTGACTGAGAGCGACGACGATTCGCCAGATATTACTGAAAAAACAAACTTAGAGGAAGACGAAGATGTCGCTCTCACAGAAGAAATGATTGCCGACCTTATTGAAGAGTTGGTGGTTGATATGACCCCCCGTCCGCAGGGCTGGGCCTCCGTCAACTCCGCCGATAATAGCGTGGAGCAGGCTAATAATAATGCCATGGGACTCGCGCAGGCTGCCCAACTCGACGAGGACGAAGAAGAATTAGAGGAAGACGCATCAACAGCGCCAGATGTTGTTTCTGACGCAGCCCTCTATGAAAGTAAAATTTCAGAACTTACAGAATCACTAAAGGGGCTACATGCTCTTTTAAATGAATCCAAGACTCAA
>CEPZ01024935.1_pt1 | contig 13825 bp, 19 predicted proteins | sample 530461 | NCBI WGS metagenome assembly CEPZ01 (sample SAMEA2620106, study PRJEB7988) | marine metagenome | isolation source: saline water (ENVO:00002010), including | reverse complement strand
CAATAGCTTAGAAGGCTACTGCTCTATCCAACTGAGCTACGCACCCATTTTATTTGGTGCTCCGTCTTGGACTCGAACCAAGGACACAACGATTATGAGTCGCATGCTCTAACCAACTGAGCTAACGGAGCAATTAAAATTTGGCAGATCCACGAGGACTCGAACCTCGAATACAAGCTTAGAAGGCTAGTGTTATATCCTGTTTAACTATAGATCCAATATAATTTGGTGCGACCAGTAGGACTTGAACCTACAACCTACCGATTATGAGTCGGTTGCTCTAACCAATTGAGCTATGGTCGCTTTGTTATCTTATGTCTTAAAGTATATCTATATTTTTAGTTAATGTCAATACTTTTTTTATATTTTTTTTAATTAAATCAATAACTTACATTAATTATGGTTGCAACTATCCCTTCCTAATTATAGAATACTTTTTTTGTTTTTTATTTTATTTAGAGCAAAAAAAAACTCTTGGTTGCAACACCAAGAGTTATTTTTTATGTTTAACTTGGGGTTGCTTTCTTTTAGGCAACACCCAATACATCGTTGGGCTTACCTTCGATGTATTCTTCTTATTATTATAGCAATGTTGTTAAACATATTATTTATTCCTTTTTTATATCTTGATTGTATTATAACTCAATAATTTTTATTAATCAATATTTTTATTGAATTTTTTTTTATTTATTGTATAATACTTTAAAATTTCAGGAATAATTTATGACATTTAAAAACCTATTTAGTAAATATTATAGCATAAAAGTAAAAATAAATAAAAGAATAGAAATATATGACATTCTTGAAAATTCGTTATATTTTTTTGAAAATCAAAAAGAACAAATTATTCAAAAAAGTAATAAAGAATCAATTAATAAAAAAATAGTTCAACAATTATAAGGATGATAATGAAAATAAAAACTCTACTTTCCAAAAGATTTTTTGAAACTCAAAAAATATATAATAAATTGCATAAAAAAAAGTATTCTTTGTTTTTCAGAGGACTATTAGTAAATCTTGCCTTACTTTTGATTTCTGTGATTCCTCTTATTTTCTTTGTTTCAAATATGGATATAGAAGTATATCAACAAAATAGAAGTTTTTATTCATTTATTTTTCTTCTAGTTATGCTTGCGCCTTCTTTTATGTGTGTAACCTTTATGTTTATTGGAAGAAAACTAATTAATAAAAATAAAGAAAGAAAACAAAAAATACGACTTTATGGATTACTTTCTGATTATTATAGTCAAGTTATTAGTAGAATTAAAAAAGCGAATTTTGAAGAGTTATTAGAAGTAGAAGATATTATTTTAAACAAAATATCTCACTTACCACAAGAAAAACAACAAGAAATTTTAGAAGTTTATGAACAACAACTTGATTATTATCAAAATAAAAAATCAAATATTCAAAATAAAATAAAAAAACATAAAAAACAAAGTATTATAAAGGAAATATAAAGGAAATAATATGTTAGAAAAATTTTTCAAGAAATACAAAGAAAAAGAAGAAGATAAGTTTTTATACTTAAATTTTCAGAAAAAAATATATTCTGTTATTTATTTTGTTTTGTTTTTAGTTAATGGAACTATACTCTATTTATTATTTTTTATGAATATTACAAGTCCGTTAATAATATTTCCCATTATGTTTCAAATACTTTTATTAAGACCTATAATGGATTTATTCTGGTTTTTTAAAAAGTATTTTTCTAAAAATGGTGATTATTTTAAAATATTAAGAGCTTATTGTCATTATTGTAGAGATGATTCATACAAAAAATCAAAAATTATTGGAATAATTAATAATATGGATTATAAAACCTTAACAAATAAAGAAAAATTAATTATTAATAAATCAAAAATTTTTAAAGAAGAATATAGAAATGAAATAATAGAAGTTCTTGATAAAAGATTAATTGAGGAAAAAATTAATTTTGAATTTAAAAATAGAAATAGAGTAAAAAATACAATAATAAAAGAAATTTAATATGATTAGAAAACTCTTAAGTAAACACTTTAATAATAAAATCAAAAAATATAAAACAATATCTAAAAAATACAATTTTTTTAATTTTATACTATTTTATTTATTATATATTTTACAATTAGGAGTGCCATTTTTTATTACTTACCTTTCATTAGCTTTTTCACTTTCGCCTAATCTTTTCTTAATTGTTAATTTTTTACCAATATGTTATCTTATTTTTTTGTGTTTCTATATGAAAAAAATTGCTGATAGTAAAAAGAAAGTACCAAATATATTATTATTTATAATAAAATATTTAAATTCAAAACTATATAATAGATTAATAAAAGCAATAAATTATTCAGATTATTATCAAGAAAATAGATTTAACGATGTTTTTCAAGAAATTAGTAAAATGAATTTAAAAGAAATTTATAAATATAAAAAATTTATTGTTAATAATATAAGTATTTTTAATAACTATCAGCAAATGGCAATTATAAAAGAAATTAATATTAGTATTGATTTTTTTGAAAACCAAGAAGAAAGAATACTTAAAAAATATAAAGAAAACAAACAATTTATAAAAATAAAAGAGGAAAAAACAGCATTTGAAAATCTTGATATTAATAAAATACATACATATTCAGATAATTTTATTTTTTATTATTTCAAAGATATTGTAAAAGAATCAGATAAATTAACACTTACCGAAAAGAAATATATTTTTAAACACTTGGAAGAAAGAATAAACTTATATATTGAAAAAAATAAAATCCTTGAAAAAGAAAATGAATATATTAAAAATCAACTTATAAAAAATATTTGATTTTTATATACAATAGTATAAATTGTATATTAAGTACTCAATAGGTGATATTATGAAAATAACAGTTAAAAAAGTATTTAGTTCTCATTTTGATAAATATTTATCAAAAATAAATAAAATTTATAGTTTACATGAATTATATCATCAAATATTTATAATTATTAATTCTTTTACTCTTTCTACTATATTTTTAATAATCAACTATTTTTTTAATATATCAAGAGAAATTAATTTATTAATATTTTTTGTATTTTTATCATATTTTTTATTTTCTGTATTTTATGTTCCAAGATGGTTTTTCTCTTTAATTAAAAAAGAAAAAATATATATAAAATATAAATTACATAATAATTTATGTAAAAAAGATAAAAGACAACTTATTTTATATGCTTTAAATGAAGCAAATAAAAATGAATTACTATTTTATAGAGATTATATTAACAAAAAATTAAATAATATTAATCAAAAAGAAAGAAATAAAATAATCCAAGAAGCTTCTAAACCCAAAAAAAAATTATTAAGCTTTATAAAAAATATTTTTTTATGATAAAATAAAATAAAAAAGGAATATAAATGTCAAAAGTAATTACTCCAATGAAGAGATTAAAAGGTCAAATTGATAATTTAAAAATGAACCTTGCAGAAGAATACATATATGAAGCAAAAGATAAAAGAGAAGGCAGAATTGATTATGCAAGTAGCTATTGGGGGGATAGAGAAGAACCAAAAGTAATCCCACAAATTATTTCAGATCATATTATATTTTTTAATACAAAAGAAAAAAAATATACTGAAACTAAACTTTATAAAAATTATTCTTTTGCTATTTCTTTTGATTTCTTTAATAAAGAAAGTAATGAGCAAAGTATACAGTTATCTTACTTTAATGAAGAAGACAATTTGATTCATAGTAAGCCATTTCCTGTTGAAGATTTCAAAGAATATATAAAAGATTTAAATAAAGCTTTAAAACAACTTAGCATATCAACAAGAGCAATAGCTTTCGAAAAAGTAAAAGAAATTGTTGATAACAATCCTTATGATATAAAACAAGATGTTATAAAAGCAGAAAATGAAATTGAATCTTTCCTTCAAAATAAAAAAGAAGAAATAGGCTTTAATGAAGCTAAGTTAGAAGCTGATAAAAATTCTAGTAGATTTGAAAAAATAAATAATATTATTAACTCCACAATAGAAAGTTCTGAAGAATATATAGAGTTACAGGCTATAGAAAAACGAGCAAAAGAATTAAAAGAAAAAATAGAAATAGAAAGAAAATCTTTACAAAAATCATATAATTTTAGAGAATTAAGAGAGAAAAAATCAAAAACTGATACAATTTTAAATATGAAGTCAAAAGAAATAGAATACGAAGAAAAGAAAGCAATTCAAAAACAGACAAGTGCTATTCAAAATAGAATTAAATTAAAAAGAAGTTAAAAGTATTTTTTAATACTTTTAATTTTTTGTTCTCATTTCTTCAAAAGGGCTTCTTGATACATCATCAATATAGATAGTTTTCTCCTTTTCAATTATATTTTTACAAATATAAAGCAAATTTGTTTTTCCTTCTGTAAAATATAATGGCATACTATGACAATAAGAGAATGCTGAATTTATTGTATTATAAATGTTCTTACCATAATTATCCTCAAACATGCCACCAGAAATTATATTAAATACAACAACACCTTTTTCTTTAGTTGCTTTTTTAATATCTATCATAAATTCTTTTGTTAATAAATGCCAAGGTATTGTTGATTTATTTGAATATAGATCAACCAAAATAGCATCATATTGTTTTTTTGATTTTTTAACGAATACTCTTGCATCTTGTGCTATAAATTCACCATTAATTTCTTTATTTAAAAATTCTTTTTCTGCAACTTCTTTAATATCTGGATCTATATCTACATAAGTAAAGTTATTTTCGTTAACTCTTTTTCCATTACTCAGTGTAAAACCACCTGCTCCTAATACTAAAATTTCTTTGTTTTTTATTCCTAAATGTGAAAACAATATTGTTTTAGTATACTCAATATAATCCCAACTTGAGCCATTCTTTTTTAAACCACTTGAATAACTTCTATTCATTTTAAATACTTTTACTAATTCACCTTGAATTTCTTCGTCTATTACCTGATAATTATTATAAGCATTTGTTAATTTAAAATTGTTTTTTTCATAATTTATATTTAAAAAATAAGTTACAGTTATTATTAAAGCCATAATAATACCTTTTTTCAAGTATTGTGATTTATCTAATAGCAAAAACATAACTATTGTTATTAATATAACATCTATTAATACTGTTGCACCCATTCCAAAAAAATAAAAGAAAAATAATGCAGTTACTATACTACCAAGGACAGAGCCTATTGTATTAATTGCAAATGAATCACCAGCTATTTCCGATACTCTGGAACTTTTATAAAAGTTTGTTAATAAAGGTACAGTTTGTCCAAGCAAAAATACTGCGGGGGCAAGAAAAAATGTTAATACGATTGAAGTTTCTATTAGAGGATTATCAATTAATGCATTTAAAAAAGTAAATGATATATCCATTATAGGGTAAGATATACCTATACCCAATAAAACACTTGATATAGTTAGATTTTTAATTAATTTTTCTATATGATTTTCTTTTACCCTTCCACCTACTGCATAACCTAATGCTAATGAAGCTAAGAAAAAACCAACAACAAGGCTTGATACAACAACAGAGCTTCCTATAAATGGAACAAGTTGGCGCATCATTAACATTTGTAAAGATACTGACACAAATCCTTCTAAAAATAAAACAAATGTAGTTCTTCTTTTTGATAATATTTTATTCATAAAAAATCCTAATTAAGCAGTGTTTAATTAAGATACATCTTTTTTATATTTTATCAATATTTTTTAAGTAAAAAAAAAGCCAATTTTATTATTGGCTTTTTATATTTTTGTTTTTTATTTTTATTATCTTTTGAAACTTCTTAGTTTTTCAAGAGATTTTTTACCAATACCTTTTAATGCAAGAAGTTCTTCATCAGTCCATTCGGAAAGTTGCTCTACTGTTAAAATTCGAGCTTCTTGAAGTGCCGTGATAGCCTTTGGAGGTAAGCCTTCTACTTGAGTAACAGGAGTTGATACAACAGATGTCGGTTCTTGTTTTTCTTCTGTTTCATCTGTGATTTCTACTTCAACAACTTGTTCTTCTGATTCGTCTTCAATCTCTACTTCAACAGGGGCTGTTTCCGTTTCATTTGTTTCTTCTGAATCTTCTTGTTTAGATTTTTCATTAACAGATCTAAGAATGAAAGTTAATGAAGTTACTAACAGTAGAAAAACAACTGGAAGTGCTTTGGAAAGTAATCTATAATTAAGTAACCACATACAATTATTAAACCTCTACAACTTGATTTGGTTTTAAAACAACTTCATCACCAGACGGTGACTCAACCACATAAGTTGTACCCACTACATTGTCTTCTACTTTCTTTGCTGAAAGTTCACCAAATTCTGATAGAAAACCCTGTCTTTCGTCAGTAACACGAACCATTACTTGTTTTACCATTTTTATATCCTCTCTTTGAATGTAATTATTTTGGTTTAATTATAATATCTTATATAATTTAAAAAATCAAGTCTTTTTTTTAATTATTTTAGTTGACTATTTTTAACTTATTTAATATAATAAATTAAATTTTTTAGGAGATATTTATGATACAAGATATTGCACATGATTTTGATAATGTTTTATCAGAAGGCAATTTTAAATCAGAAATTTTAAAAATAAATAACACTTTTGTTGTTAAGATACTTCATGATGAAGTTTCTGCTAAATTAGCTTTACAACATATTCAAGAATTCATTGATAATGAAATTGAAGAAGATGGTGAATGGTTTTTTGATAATAACATTGAATCAATTAAAGAATTTAATATTGAATTTAAAGAAGATTACTGTTTGGTTAGTTAATTATGGATTATAAAAATTTTTTAAAAGAACAACTTGAAGAAAATAAAAGTAAATTTAAATCTAATGATGAAGCATTTCAATTTTTTTACGAAAAAAAATATCAATTACTATATGTAAAAGAAAATAGTCATAAAAATTATAATATTTATTGCTTCTTTAAAATTATTAATGGCAAATTAATGATTTCTTTTTTGTATGACGAATTTAATCTTTTTATAAAAAATTACAGTTTTTATATTAAAGATATTATTGAATTCACTGTTTATAATAGTGAATTTGTTATTTTATTAAAAGATAAAGAAAATCAAATTGTAATGGATAGAACTAATCATAAGGAACATAACACAGTTCATGATTCAGGTTTTTTATTACAACAAGCAATTTTTGATTATTATAAAAATAATAATAAAGTTTCAAATTTATAGAGAAAAATTATGACAAATTTAGATAACTTATTTAAAGAAAGACAAGAGCTAATTAAAGAAAGCTATTCTTCTTTAGAAGAATATACGTATTTTTTAAAAAAAGAAGGATTTCATTTTTTATTTTTTAGAGATTTAGAAAAAAAGAATGATAAAGAATTTTATTTTTTTAAATGTTTAGATAATCAAATACATTTTATTTCATTTATAAATTATAAATTTCCAAGGTATAATTCATTTAATTTTGAAGATATTGTTTTCATTAAAGTTTTTACTGATACTTTAAAGGTCATCTTAAGAAATGATAAAACATTCTATGTTGGCTCTAAAAATGAATCCGTAAATTCTGAAGATGAAGTAAAAATTGCTTCTCAAATTATATGCAAAATATTCTCAAAAATTCAAAAAAATAATAAAGTTATTTTGAATCTATAATTTTCTTTGCTTTTTCATAAAAATCAATAGAAGCCAAATTTTTATGTTTAGCTTCTATCATAATATCAAATTTATCTAAAAACTCTGCGGCATAATCATTACAAGGATTATTCCACATCATATCGCTATGAGCATAAGTATCCTTTTTATTTACACCTTTAAAAGTTAAAATTTTATTCATATCAAAATGTTCTTCTCTTGATTGACCTAAATCTTCAAAATACTCTCTTGATTGTGAATAATGCATAGTAGGTCTTTTGCCACGCCAACTTTTTAAAATTAAATCAATTCTTGGATCATTAACTGATATTCTTTCTCCTTCTCTGCACCAATGGTGATGTATATCTAATACTATTGGGCAATGGTCTATTAATTCTAAGCAAGAATCTAAACCGTATTTTTTTTCATCATTTTCTATTGTAATACTATTTTGCGCTTCTTTTGATAACTTAGGAATAACATCTATTATTCCTTGTGCGCCCAATGCACCACTTATATGTACATTACATTTAAAATCTTGAAATTCTTTACCATAACCCATCATTCTTATTAAATCTGCATGATATTCAAAATCACCGATGCTATTTTCAATTACATGAGGTTTATCAGAAGCTAAAACACAATATTGAGCAGGGTGCATAGATACTTTTACATTATGTTTTCTTGATTTATCACCAAATTCTTTTAAACCTGAAATAATTATATCCAATAATTCTTTTTCTCCATAAAAATGTTTAAAATCTTTGTGATCATAAAAAGGAAGTAAATCTGAACTAATTCTTAACATTTGTAAATTTTTGGGAAGAGTAATTACATAATTAAGTAATTTATTTAGTGATTTCATATTATGAGAAACAATCATATGTAATTTTTCATATTGGATGTCTTTTGTTTGATTAGACATCCAACGTAAAGTGGTTGTTTTGCTATTATAGCTTCTTTCTATTTCTTCTATTTCTTTTTTAGGTAATGTTTGATTTGGATGTTTATATTTACAGGCAAAGCCGATTTTATACATAATTTTTCCTTTTTATTTATGTATATTATAAATCAGCTTTACAATTTGTCAAAATTAATACCAATAAACACCCTTTTTATCTTTTTGAGCTTTGTTAATTACATTAATTATTTCTTTTATATTTTCTTTTATATTTTCTGAAACGCTTCTATTTAATATTGTTATTAATTTTCTTCGCATTACTGGAAGATCATTATATTTAACAACATCTGTATATCTATCATAATCTTTTAATAAATTAAATATTTCTTTATCTTCTTTTATACTACATTTTAAATTATCTTCACTATAACCACAAATAAATAGACTTAACATAATTTTTTTCCTTTAATTTTTTTTTTTACTATATCAAAAAAGAATTTAAAAAGCAATTATATATTTCAAAAATATGTTACAATATGAATATTAATAATGAAAATGAGAACAAACAATGAAAGAAAATAAAGAAGAGTTTATTTCTGATGCTATTGATATTGGATTTAAAGTTATTGACAATAATGAAAGAGTTTCATATTCTGAAGTTGAATTAATGTATATGGAAAAAAATAAAAAAGAAAAATACTTATCGGAAATTGAAAAAGAACCTAGCACTATACTTTTTAATCCAGATAACAATGTTATTATTGAAGTCTTTGAAAGTATTGATGAAATTGTAGAAGCTAATGCTGTTTTTAAATATTCAGTATTAAGCTTGAAAGATGATATTATATCCATGAGATTTTCGGAAGTAGGAGAAACAGTTCTTGATGATAAAAATTTTAATGGATTGAATTGTTCTCATTTAATGAAAATAAAATTAGAAGATATTGGTGACGCTTGTGATATTGAATCTATATTAAATCATTCTTCAGTTTTTAAAGAAAATATAGAATTTAAAGATGAACAGATAAAAGCATTTACATTTATGCAAGACTTTCAAGGTAGTCAAAGAGAAAAAGTTGAAAAATTAAATCAAATATTTGGAGATAATGTAGAAGATATTATCAAATGTCAAAAAGGTTTTAATCTACGAAAAAAAGCAAAAATATAATAATTAAATTATTGAAAATAAAAAAAAGGAGTAACGAATACTCCTTTTTTATTTAATTTTTTATATATAATTCAAAAACTTTTGAGTAATCTTCTTTAAAATTTGATTTATAAGATTTATTTAACCAGTCATAAACAGAATCTGACAAAGCAGTAAAACCTTCAGGACTAATTTCGCTATCTCTGCTTTCAAGTCTATGTTTTGTGATATCCAAAGTTTTTAATCTCATAGTATGTTTATATTCACCTGAACTTTGTAACGAGCCAATCTTATGTAAAGCTTTATAAAGATCTTTTAAATCTTCAAGTTGCTTTTTGTCTACATCTATACTAAATGATTCTTCACCAATTAAAAATTTAATTTCAACGTCTAAATCAATTCTTCCTGCTGTTTCTAATGTTACATTTTTTATTGCATTATTTTTATAATCGTAACGTTTTAAAACACGTTTGCTACTTACTGCACTGTCGCCATCTAAATGAATAAGCGCTTTATTGGTGAAACAATACTCATCTTTTTTAGATTTGATTAAAAAATAAATTTTTTCATTTTCTTCATTAAATATGTAATCATCTGTATCTACTTTATCAAAGTCTTCTTTATTTATAATTTTTCCTATATCTGATAAACCTAGTGCTTCGGATGCCATTTTTTTAAACATTTTTTTAATCTCCTTTTTTAACTTTTTATTTAATTTATACTATTTTTTATAATTTTCAATTAATTTTACTTGATAAAATAGAAGTTTTATAATATAATACCTGAAAAATAATTAGGAGAAACCTTTTATGGTCAAGAATTCTATCTTTGGAATTGTATTTAACTTATTCATTACAACTGCTATTGCTATTTTAATTTCAACATTTATTTCAATGGCTGTATATCCTGAAATATCTGATAATAAAATCACAGAAAGTGAATTTGTTTCCATGCTTTCTGATAAAGAAGCTAACAAAATTAATAAAGTTATTAATAGTAACAATAATTTTTATATTGAATTTAAAGATAAAGAAAACATTGTTGAAATAACAAATATTACAGAACAAAGTATGTTTATGAATTTAATTGAACTTAACAATATTAATTACAGCATTATTAATATTAAAAATGATGTACAATCTAATATCATCCTTGCTCTACAAATTTTTGGACTTCTAACATTAATTGCAACAGTTTTTATTTATTTTGAATTTAGAACTTCTTTCAAAAACAACCCTATGCATAAAGATACAGCATTTTTTGGCTTCTTTTTAAGTCAATTTGGAACTCTTTATTCTAAAGATTTTTTCAAACTTCTTTCTTTAGATACTAACCCCTTAAAAGGTAAAGTGTTTTTTGTTGCTTTTATTGCTATTTTTTCCTCTACCGTTTATTTAGAAAATACAAATGAAATCAAAAGTTCTATCCCTAATGAGTACATTTATTCTGATTTAATTCAGGATATTCAAGACGGTGATATTGCTTATGTAGATATTACTATTCAGGATAATGTAAGTAGTTTGGCAGTATCAGATAAACAAGGTAATACACACAATTTTAAAACAGGAGATAGCTCTCAATTAAAAGCTATGTTAAATCAGAAAGGTATTTCTTATAATGAAAATAATGTAGGACAAAGTTTTTCTTGGACACCTTATATTATTACTTTCTTTATTATGCTTGCTGTTTTACTTATTGTATCTGGTATTGGACGTATGCTTACTAAGAAAAATCCTTTGCTTCAAGGTAAAAGTTTTGAAATTATTAAAGAAAAACCTAATGTAACTCTTGCACAAGTTAAAGGTATTGATGAAATTAAAGAAGAAGTAAGTGAAGTTGTTGACCTACTTAATAAAAAGCAAGCAACTAATGAACTTGGCGGTTATACTCCAAAAGGGATTCTTATTAATGGTGAGCCTGGTGTTGGTAAAACACTATTAGCGAAAGCTATTGCTAATGAAACTGATTATAACTTTATTTCAACTAATGGTTCTACTTTTGCGGGTTCTCTACAAGGACAAGGGGCTGAAAATGTACGTAATCTATTTAAAGCGGCTCGTGAAAATATGCCTTGTATCGTATTTATTGACGAAATTGATGGTGTAGGTAGAAAGCGTGGTTCTGATCGTAATGGTGCTGATAGCGATAGAACACTTAACCAGCTACTTACAGAACTTGATGGTTTTGTTGAAAATGAAAATGCAGATATTGTCATTGTAGGTGCTACTAACTTCCCTGATAAACTTGATCCTGCTTTAACTCGTGCTGGTCGTTTTGATAGAGAAATTACTGTTCCACTTCCTAATTATAAAGGTCGTATGGAAATTCTACAAATGTATATGGATAAAGTAAAAGCTGAAAAAGGCATTGATCTTGAATTCATTGCACACCATACAAGCGGAATGTCTGGTGCTACACTTAAAAATCTTGTTAATGAAGCTGCCTTATTAGCAAGTCGTAAAGGTAAAAAGTTAATTCAACTTGAAGATGTTGAAGAAGCACAAGCCAAACTTGCAATGGGACACAAATTAGCAATTGAAATGAGTGAAAAAGAGAAGTGGATGACTGCTTATCATGAAGCTGGACACGCTATTGTTTCAAAAGATATTGGTGAAGAACACATGAAAGTTCATAAAGTGTCTATTATTCCACGAGGAAGAGCATTAGGTGTTACTATGTATATTCCAGAAGGTGAAAAATATAGTCATTCAAGAAAAGAACTTGAAGCAAGTATTTCTTCACTATACGGTGGTCGAATTGCAGAAGAACTTCTTATGGGCGCTGACGAAGTAACTACTGGTGCAAGTAATGACTTTGAAGTAGCTACTAAAAAAGCTGAAAGTATGATTAAATACTGTGGTTTAGGTTCAAATAATCTTTTAACTCTTGGTTATAAAGATAATGAATTTCAAAGCAATCTTTCAGCAGAAGATAAAGCTGAAATGCAAAAGATTTTGGAACGTAATTATAAAAGAGCATGTAAAATTCTTCAAGAAAATAAAAATCTTCTTAGAGAATTTGCAAAAGGTCTAATTTATTACGATACGATTGATAAAGATCAGATTGATGCATTATTTGAAGGTAAGGATATTACATTACATAAAGATCAAGACGGTAATGAAGTATCACAAATAGTACCAGAAGAATATGATATTTTGAAAAAAGACTTTGTTGTTTATAAAGAAGAATAACAAATAGATAATCAATAGTTAGTTTTATTAGGTAAAAAAGCAGATAATCAAATATCTGCTTTTTTTATTGATTTTTTTTTATTTTGTTTTATTATCTTTATTATTATAAAAAAAAAGGAATACAACATGAATACATTTTTTATTATTTTACTTTCAATTTTAATAATAGCTATTAGCATAGATTTTTTTATTCTTCTTAGAAAAAGCTATTAATCTTTTAATAGCTTTTATCTTTTATGTCTTTTTTTATAAAAAATAAATATCCATTATTTAAAGCAACATTCATTATATATTTTTTAACAATTATAACTTTTGTAATTCTTTCAAAAAATTTCAATATTTTTGAAGAAAATTTTTATTTATTTTTTATTTTATTTTTTACTTTTTTCGGTTTGGAGCTTTCATTTTTAATATCATATGTTTTATTATTCTCTTTTTTAATAACTATTGCATATTTATTTTCTGATACTTTTTTGTTTTTATTTCATAGTTCTAGTTTAATTAAACCTTTTTCATTTTTTATTTTAACTTTTTTTACCTTTTTTAGTATTATTTTTTCTGAAATTATTAAGTTTTGGTTGTCTTCAAAACAAAAACAAACTTTAAAAAATAAAAAAAAATTAAAAGATAAAATTTTAATATACGTTTTTAACTTTATTTTATTGCAGTTATTTATATCTGCCTTTTTAATTAGTTTTTTAACTTCTCAAGTTCTCCCAAGTCAAAATAGTTTAATTGAAGGTAATGTAGAAACAAAAATTATAAACTTTGGTAGAGCAGGTTTTTATATATTTGTTAAAAAGAATAACGAAGAAAGTTACAATTATAAAGGAAGTATTGATTTTTTAACTATGGTTAACGGACATAATAATATTTATCATTTTACAACTCCTAATGGATATGTTGATTTTATAGCTGTTTGTAATTTAGAAATGAATTGCATAACAATTGAAAAATTAACAGAAAATTATAAATTATAACGTTGCATTT
>CEPZ01065562.1_pt1 | contig 13828 bp, 19 predicted proteins | sample 530461 | NCBI WGS metagenome assembly CEPZ01 (sample SAMEA2620106, study PRJEB7988) | marine metagenome | isolation source: saline water (ENVO:00002010), including | reverse complement strand
TGGGGTAATATCTCACGGCAGTCACCGTGGATTACAGTAACCTCATCTATAATGCTCAGGTACGCTCGATCTGTCCATAGCTATACGCTTCAATCTGCCCATAGCTCAGCAACTCACTCGCCCACTACTCGGCCCGAAGCGGGTTATCGTGGCTAATAGATCGCGTACTTGTCGTTAAGATAGTCTCGCACCGAGATTCGATCCGCGTCAGCGATAGCCGGATCGTACACGATAACTTCGCAGATTTGGATATTGGCATGGTTAGTGGCGCCGAGGCTGCCGAGGACTAGCCCATCCGGGTTTGCCGCAGCTCCAGGGTTAATACCCTCGACCAGACTGCCACCGTCTATAGCATAGTCGGTGGCAGCACCATTCCACGCCACCTGATAGATATGGAAGTTTTGTGGCGTGGCGGAGATACCGACTATGCTGCCGCTATACAGATAGGCACCCCCATGGCCCGCTGCATCGTGAATACCGTTATTATTGGCAGCCTTGTTTGAGATATGAACTTTTGGGGCGCCGCCGGGCGTTAGGTTTCTGTCGACGACGAAAATGGTGTAGGGCTGGGTGATCGTGAAATTAGTTGTAGCGAGGTCATCGTCCACCCCGTCGAACTGTACTGCCGGTTTGCCATTCTGAATGTCGGTCTTATACGTCGGCTGCTGAGCGGCAGTGCCTTGTGTTGCATCCCGCCCATTGCCGCTCTTATCGCTCCAGGTCGCAACCGGCTGATCATCCACTGGATCATCAGGACCATCATCGGCCTTGAGCCAGAGCACGAGGTTGGCGAGGTCAGTGGGGGCGAAGGCTGCGGCTGGCCCGCCCAACACCGCTACTTGTCCATAGGGCAGCACCATCGCCATCAGAACAACTCCTGCCAGGTCAGCGTTGCGGCTGCATCATTCGCCCCCGCACTCTCGGCTGAGATGGTCAGCGTATCACCAGGCCCCAATTCAATGTTCAGGTCTGCTAGGTTCAAGGGGCCACTAGAGTCCGTTTTGCCCAACTCCAAGTTGGCGATGTCTACCCCACCCGATCCATGCGGGCATAGGTTCCCAAAGTCACATTCTGACTGAGCAGTGTAACGGCGATTATGCCCGGCCACATATGTCACCTCCTAGTTGCCACTATACGTTACAAACGCTCGATCTGTCCATAGATGTACGCTTCAAGCTGCCCATAATTCAGCAACTCCATGCGGGTATAGGTTCCCGAAGTCACATTCTGGGTGAACTGCACGCATCGCATCTGTGCCGCAGCCTTCCACTCACCCGTGCGGTCATCCCATGCCTGCACCAACTCAAATGGCGGCACCACCGTGACCTGCTGGCTGCTATGGTCAGGCATGATTACCGTTACGCTGCCCTGAGCATCCCGTGCCCCTTCAGCCACAACGAGTAGGCGCTCTCGCCCATACCTCAGTGGTACATTATCCCAATTCAGCAGGCCATCCTCAATCAACACGTTCAGCACATAGACCTCACGCCGCTCTGGTCGCCACGCATGGTGAATGCCCATCCCGCTCACCTGTGGTGTGGCGGTTGTGGCTGAACTCACTAGTAGTACCTTGAAGTCCACCAGCACTCCCGCCGTACCATTGCCAAACTCAGCGGTCTTGCGGGTGGTGTTGAAGTCGGTGCCAAACGCCGTAAAGGAACTTACATCAGGGTCAGTCTTGTACGTCAACTGAGCATAGTTGGTGCTATTCAGGTTCGGGCCATTGAACGTCGTCGCATAGAGCACCTTGGGGTCATTGTCGGCTTGGCCTGTGAACAACGGTAGGTAGATTTCCCCATCGGTGGTCGAGAAATCGTAACTTGTGTCGGCTGCTGGGTTCGGGTCATTGGGTAATTGGAACCAGCCCACTGTGCCATCAGAAAACCCGATATACAGGCGTGTCCGTCCGCTATCGGCCCCAATCGTGCTCTTTTTTAGGGCAGTGATCTTCTTGCTGGCAAACTTGATCGTGATGCTGCCATGCAAGATGCCATCGGGCATCATCTTGCCAAGATAGCTGTCCGTGCCATTGTAGATAGCGACATAGGCATGGAACGTATCGTGCCCGGCAAAGGCCGTGTATTGCCCCCGCACTGGCGTATCATTCGTTTCTAGCTGCTTCTCAAACATTGGCTCGAACCGAAGTTCCGGTGTGAGTTTGTTCAAGCCTTGGCGGAACGGAACATAGAGGTCGTTGACGAACTGCCCAAACCCCTTCCCGTTATTCGCATCAGGTGCTGCCCCCAAGAACGGGAAATGCTGCCGATCGGTCCCATCAGGATTGAGTGTATACACGCCATCCGTCTTGATAACTACCAATGCCCCATCAGCCGATACCACTAGTCGGACAATGGCACTGTTCTGCTCGCCTATCCGTATCTGCGAGGCGGCAGGCCAATTGCTCGCTGTCTTGGGGTCAGCATCCGTGTCGCACTTAATAAGGAGGTTGGTGTCCCGTGCTCGCCAGAACTCCCGTGCAGTATGGGCAAAGGCAAGACTGCCCATGTCGGAGCCACTTGCCTGTGTCCATGCGCTGCCGTTGAAGTGAGCAAAGTTCTCCGATCCATCAGGGTTGATCGACACCCAGACGGTATTCTCTGCTAGCGCATTGGAGTAGAACGCATCTACATCTACACCAATGGCGCCGTTCCCGTAGTCAGTGGTGAAGTCCTTAGAAACCGTCCAATCCCCGGCATCATCCCCGGCCCGAACAAGCGCATAGCGCCCTACAAGAGCATAGAGCACGCCGCCAATCTCAAAGAAGTGGCTTACGCCATTGGTTGCATCCGTGGTGCCAGGAGTGATCTCTGTGACGACTGGCCCCTTCAGCCAATACTTGGTCGAGAGGTCAGCATTGATCGTGTAACCGTAGCGCCCATCAAGGAACTCCTGCTGTAACATCAGCCCCATCCCACCAGGCATGGGACCATAGGGTTGTACGCGCCACGTTTCCGGGGATTGTGCCGAGTAAGCGTAGTCCGTAGGGGCGACCCGACTCAAGTCCTCTGTCTCGGTCGTAACTAAGGTGGGTGCTGGCTTCCCCGTGATGGGGTCACGGCCACGACCTAGCATCACCGGAGTCTTGGTAATCACCGCATCAAACGGCTGTGGGCGCCGACGCCGAGCACCGGGGCGGAAGGCCATTATCACGGGACTGGCCCCCACTGCCTAACTGCCTCAAACGTGCGATCAGGCTGGTTCTGTTCTAAATACACGCTTTTCCAGTAGTCCGCTTCCGATGCAGCCTCGGCCTGCTGTAGTTGCACGCGGTCCTGATTGCCAGGTGCCAAGATTGTTCCCAAACGGTCCCACACCTCTACCATTGTCTGTGCAACCACCCACTCCTTCTGTGGGATCGCCTCATCGGTTTCCAGCGACAACCCGGCCTGCCCACCATACGAGCCAGCAGTAGCCTTGCAGTGGTCATAGGCTGGTTTCAGCGCCAGCACGTACATCGTATCGCTGGTGGTGGCCCCAAAGTCATTCAGGTAGACGATGCCATCCGTCTTGGTCGCTCGACCGCGCATCACACGGTTGAAGGGGTCGGTGTCGCTGCGGCTCTCGCCAGTTGCTAACATCCCGACTTGCAAGACATTCCCAGGGTTATCCAGCCATGAAGCACTGGATGCCATGCTGTGACGTTGGGCAGTATTCGAGGAAACAGTAAACGTGAACTCCACCACCACCAGCATCTTCTTCAAGGCTTCATTGATAAGCGCATGAAGGTCATTGATCCCATCGCTCACCACGGGCACCGGATGCCCATGCACCTCAATAGTTTCTGTGCCCGGCGAGTTAGTCCATACTTGGTCAGGCGTGAACTTGCCTGTGGCCGGTGTATAGCCACCTTCAGGATCAACAATACGGGTCTTGTCCGCAGCAGCCGCAGCACTTGGCCGGAAGATGGTCTGACCAGCAAAGAGGTCATCTTGGCTAATGGTGGACTTGAATGGCCACCCCGTCATCTCAAGCACACTCTCTGAACTACCCGACGTGCTCGTGCCCTCGATGAAGGGGCCGAGTCTCGGAGAGACGGCTTGCCGCAGAACAGTGAGGGTTGGCATCAGACGCCCCATTCCATCACGGTCACAATGTTGATCCGCACCTTGGGGTTGGTAGCCCCAGGCGTCCCACCTGCCGTATACGTCACATCTACTGTATCCAAGGCGTTATACAACTTCCCATGGATGGCTTCGAGGCCCGCATAGGTGCCGCGCCCATCCACAAAGTCATTGGCAGCGCCATCGGCTAACGTCACGGTAGGCATGAACGCATCCGTATCATCCCCATCCCCAATCACTAAGATGGGCGTGCTCCCACCAGCGGAGAGCACCAGTCGCTGCAATGAGGCCCACAAGACCCGCTCACCCTTACGAACCTGGATGAGCGCCGTCGTCTCATTTGACCCCACCGCAGCAGGTTGGAAGTACCGTACATGACTGACTGGTGGCCCCCAAACAGGCATTGCATTATCAAACCGGAAGGATGAGAATGGCAACCGCTAGGTCGGTTGCGGCCGCTAACACTAACGCCCCACGCGCCACGCACTGCACCCACAGCCTTTCCGTTGGGGCAACATAGAGGATGCCCAAACTCTTGGCGGTAGCCGCAGAGTTCGCACTGAACAGAGCCTTATCACCGGTGGAGTACGGAATGGTCATCGCATAGGTGTTCAACTCCACATCAGTAGGCGCAAAGGCACTATCATCAGTAGCCTGTGCGATCTGCCCCGTGAAGCACACCAAGTCAATGGCGATGTCACTCACCGCATGGTCAGTGGCAATCGCTGTATGCACGATGCCGGAACGTGGCACCATGATCTCAAACCGTACACCGACCGCATCCTTGTCGGCATAGGTAGTAGCAGAAGCACCTGGAATGGTGAGCAAGCCAGTTTCGGGGACGCGAAAGACTGGCGTCCCCTCCACGGGCACTGGCCCCCCATTAGGGCCATGAGTTTCAATACCCACTAGAATACCTCCTAAACGTAGTTGGAGATGTCTAGCTCAGTGGTGCGTCAAGCTCGGCCCACGTCACGCCGTAACCATACAGCGGTGTGGAACCGGCACCGGCAACCAGGACGAGAGCAAAGCCATGACCCGGCGGGACATTGAACTCGCCATCCACCTTGGCCACACCTTGGTGCGATCCAATATCATCGGCATCGGCTGCAATCGCATTGGAGCCGTGATATGGCAGAGGAAGCCAGGCAGGTTGCCCTCCAGTGATCGTGTGGTTGTTGGCCAGCACTGCCTTGCTGTCCACAGGGCCGCCACTCAGAGAGGACAGTACGGTGTTCGCATAGGCCCCAGGCACCGTGGTCTGACGAGCCAATGTCACCGCGCCAATCAGGATGCCATTCGCATCTGATGTGCCCGATGCTTGGAAGAAACTCGCTGTTTCGATGGAGAGTACGCGCCCACCATCCGGCTCACCGTTATAGAGCATGAAGGTGGCAGTGGTCGTCGGATACGCTGTGACCGGCGCGATAAACGTGGCACCATTGCCAACCACTGCCCCAAACCGGCGCCTGGCCAGTCCGAGTTCTGCCTTGGGTGGGCCTACCTGATCTACTCTCACGCCACCAGAAAAGCTCTGGCTGATGGCGTTCTCGCCTTCGGTCTTGCGACTGATCCGCTCTACGATGCCTTTCCAGCTAACCATTATTGTTACCTCGTGTGTGATTGTGCTACAGACAACAGATTAGTCAGACACGTCTTCGTCGCCCACCTCCTCGCCACTGAGAAATCCCAGGTGCGCTTCAATCTTCCGTAGGATGACGTTGTTTGCTTCTAAGGCTTCGGCAATCATCTTCCCAATGGACTCGCCCGATGGGTCAACAACTGCCATCGCCGTCTGGTTGATTGGGTCATCCTGAGGCTTGCGGAACGCCTCTTTCAGACGTTGGCTCTCAGACTGCGGCAGTTCATCAGCACGAGGGTCGCCGCCCAAATTGGTGCGTGGTGGCATCGTTTACCCCCTAGATGTGCCGCTTCGCTGGCAGCTTGGCCTTCTGGCCATGCTTACGTGGAGCCGAACGCAGGTCACCAGGGCCATTGGCGCCTTTCGTTGCCTTGACCTTGGAGGCATTCGCCTTCACGTTATCCATCGGCATTGGCCCCTTACCCCCTGGCATGATGTGCTACCTCCTGGTGGCGTTCGTCCCACCCGTGTTCTTCTTCAGGCTGCAACTTGGCCCACTCATCAATCCGTGCTGGCGAGGGAGCCTGATGGTTGATGACCACCGCATCCGGGGCATCTAGCCCCTTCTTATTCGCCCACATCGCAAAGGGCATCCACGCACCACTCGTTCCCCGTGCTCGCCACAACCGCCAGTAATCGCGGAGATGGCCAACCTTGGACAGAGGCACGATACTGGCAGGCTGTCCGGCCCGCAGTTTGGCAAGATCGTTCTCTAGCTGCTTTGCTGTCTTACCCATCACTTACCTCTATCGAGTTGCGCGGTCTTGGCCAATGGCCACATAGTCCACATCAAACAAGCGGTCAGCACCGGAACGAGCGCGAATGAAAATCCACGGGGCCAGTGCCGTGCCACCCTCAGTCTGAGATGCCACCGCGTTGCCATGAGACTCCGTGCCGTACTCCTTGCCATCGAGCAGCATGAACGGGACGTTCCCGGCAATGCCAATCCGAATGGTGTGGTAGGTAGCCGCGGTGGGCGTAAAGGCTGGTGAGAGCGTCGTAGCGGTGGGGACTTGGCTGGCCGTTGAACCCTCACTGAGGAAAGCGGCGGTGCTCAGGGTCTGGTCAGTGTCCAGATGGAGCACAACCACATCAACCGCGCCGTTATCCACCGTTGGTGTGTCAATGTCTGAGCAGATGGCCAAGGTCTTGTCAGTGACCGCATCCACAAAGCCAACCTCGAAGTTGATTGACGTGATGGCGTCGATCTTGAACCGCACCTCCATCCAGCAGTTCCGGTCCCCGTAGTAAGTGAAGGGGCCAAGCATGGATGTGGCTTCGTTATCGTTCGCACTGGTCGAGCCGCGCACCACGCCATTCGCCTGTGCATTGATGACGAAATCGGCCGCGTTGGTATCGGAGTTCAGTACCCAGTCGTCAAGGTTGATTGTGTCACCATTGAAGTCGTCAAACTTGTACTCGTAGTTCTGAAACGCAAACCGGCTCAAGAAAGCCTGCATTGCGCTGCCAGGACCACCGGCAAACTTGTCCAACCCCTTTTTGCTGAAGTTATCGACGGTTTTCGCTACTACATCGCTACGCATTAGTCCCGGCTCCTTTCAAGCCGTTCGGCACGAACTACGGGCCGTGCCCCCCGTGCGTGGCGTGTGCCAGTACGTTCTGGGCCGTCAGGGGAGAGTGGTAATACTTGTCCGTGCCATGCACACCAAACGGCACGCTCCCTGGCAGCCACACGCTTTCGAGGGCGAAGGCCGCTGCCTCGCGTTCTGTTGGCAGCGGCACGCCCATCTTCCTCAGTGTTTCGGTGAAGTAGACATCCTCCACCGTTGCAGCAGAATAGTCAGCCAGGGCCGCCTCACGTGACGTGAGACGGTCGCGCACTGACAATCCACCGTTGTAGATCATCGCGTCTCCTAACTCTCCACAGGGCGCACCGATCAAGGCAAATCGGGTGTCCTCGTAGGTGAGGGGGCGCAAGGCTACACAATCCACTTGGAAGATAAGAAGCGTGTCCTCGTTGAAGTGCTCCCAAAAGGCCGGTTGCCGCAGGAGCCGGTTGTATTCCTCAGCCTTCATGTTGAAGGGGTTTCCTGCTCGGTATTCGTCAATCCAGAAGTCGTCTGCTCGCGGGTTCACGTGGTACAGGTTCCATGACTCATCCAGCATCTGGCGGAAGTTCCCAACTACCATGTCTAGCCAGAAGTCCGGTCGCGACTCCACGATAATCGCCGCCCGGGTCTTATCCGGGTCGTTGTGCCACTCCTCAGTGTGGTTGTAGAACTGCATCAGCCAATGGGCATAAGGGGCCATCATACGGGCACCTCTTCTGCCATTTGCTGCGCCACGTGCTCCACAATCCGCTGCTCCCTCATGTCATGGGATGGTGCTTCGGTCACTTCCACTGGCCCCGGTATCCCCGTATCATCAAACTCGGCTCGATACTTCGGAATGACCCCTGGGAAGCGGGTCAGACGTATCTCTTGCTCTGGGAACGGCTTTTGGGCCATGTCCTCTAACCGATAGGCCCACGTACCGAGATGCGACGTGCGAACCGCCGGATTGAGGTAGACCTTGAACCCCACCTGCTTGGCCCGCTCACACATCGCGTAATCCTCTGATAGCCAAATCCAGTCCTTCTCTGGTTCTGGGGTCGGGTCATCGGGATTGGGAATGCAGAAGGTTTCGTAGAACGGATGGCACCGCAACCCGGATGATTGCTTATGCGTGAGTGGAAACATCGGTCGATTAGGGTACTCGTCGCGCCAGAAACCCTCCGCATCCTTTGCCAGCAACTGCTCGAACACCCTCCGGTGTGTGGCCAAGGCTCCCGTTGCCGCCCACACAATCTCTACTGGCGTGTGGTCATTGGCAAACACAATCGGCTCTCGGCCAAGGAAGGATGCCGGGGCACAGCGGTCACGGTTGCGCGTGACATACATTGCCGCCACCATGTCGTAATCCGCTGCTTGCTCGCACAGCTTCACTGAGTCATCGACATACATCAGCGTGTCGGTATCCATTGTCAGGAGAATGTCACAGTCGGTCTGCTCCAAGAAATAGGTGGCAATGACCGAACGCGAGCGTTCAATCAGCGCATCTCCTACCTTGGGGTAGAACGTCACGTTAGGCATCTTCAGGAGGCCGTTATAGAGCATATGAATGAAGTCAGGCTCATACGACCGGCCTACGGCTACGCCCACCATGATCTTCATTACTTCGTTCTTGTTCTCGTCCGTGGCTTGTTCTTGCTGCCCTTGGGTCGCCCAGGGGCACGGCGGGTCTTCACCTCGGTCTGCTCGATTGGCACTGCTGTCTTAGTCTCAGTTACTGGTGTTGCCCCAATGTGAATGTCCTCAATAACAGGCTTGGCAAAGACTTGGCTGAAGTTGACGTCCAATTCCTTACCCAAGGTGCGAATATCATCACGGGTCCACTGATGGCGATACCGCAGATGGCGAGCCAAATCAACAGGGTTCAGGACATAGATTTCTTGGCACTCCGGGCAGTTGAACTCCTGTAACCTGTTCTCCTTCAGGTAGTCGATGAGTGCCGGAAACCGCTCATGCACTTCAGGGATAGGGCACTGCTCTGGTCGATACCAGCGCAGATCGAGGATTTGGGTAATTGGGATCAGGGCCGGGCCTTGGGGGTGGGCTAAGAGTGGTCCATACTTCCCGTAACGCCGGAAGTTGGGGTCTTCATCAATGATGCGTAGCGGACTCCCATCCTCCATTGTGAGCGTGACCTGCTGGAAACCACGTCGCGTCATCAGAATGAACTTGCTGTCCTGACTGTCCCCACAGGAAATCCACCCGGCGCGTTCGTTCGGATACCCATTGGGGAACTTCGGATGGGCAAACACGTCAGGGTGTCGGTAATACCGCACCACCTCATTCTTGGCACGGTTGACAAACGTGCTTTCCATTGAGGCCAAACTTGTCTGCTGGCCAAAGGCGGCCTTCATTTCTGCTTCGCTCAGTGCCATCGTGTCTCCTTAGAACTCGTGCATCGTCTTCCAGTTGGCAGGCATCGGGGGTGGCTTGGGTATGCGGCTCAACTTTTCCTGTGGGATGCGTTCGGGTTGGTCAATCCACTGCGTATGGGCCAAGAAATCACCCGTAATCACAAAGTCCGCATGGCCATCCATTGGCAGTTCCGTGCCCTGCCTGCCACGGCTAATCGTCCCGCTTCGTGCTGCTTCCCAATCCCGAGGAACCTTTGGCCCCCATACCCGCATCTCCGATTGATTGGTCAATAGCTCGTACTTCTGCCCCTTCATCCCCTTCACATAGAGGGCCGCGGCTTCCTTCATCAGGCGGGCAAACTCTCGCTCTGGTGCTGTCTCGGTGCTCAGTTGTCCGATCCGTGTTCCTTCAACCGTCCAGTAGTGGTGGATATTCCAGATGTCTACGATCAGTTGCATGTCAATGGGGAACGTGCCCCGCATCTGCGGGATAGGTTCTTTCACGAGGACTTTCTTGATAGGTGTGTGAAACAGCGGCCCCTGCCCCTGATTGGGGCCTGCTGGGGTCAGCATCAAGGGGCCGCTGGTTTCACGTGCCATTGCTTCACCTTTGGGTGGTGCTACCGCTGTGGATCAGATTCCTCTCACGGCGACCGAATGCGTATCGACGCTCGTGCCGCCGCCAAGGTCTTTCGGTGCAATCAGGCGTTCGGCAAACTGGTAGATCATGTCGGTCAGCACACCCCAGGCCGTTTCCAGAATGACGTACTGGATATGGGCCGTTGGGCGCCGCTGGCGAATGAGTGCAACACCTCGCTGATGACAGAACCAGGAATACGCCTGATCTGCGGTAGAGGGGTTGTTCTCAACCAGAGAGGACACATACACTGGGGCACCAAAGGCCTCACCCACCATACCCTTGAGCATGGCTTCTTTGGCCTTTTCCTCACCTACAAAGTCAGAACTGGACAGACGTTCGAGCGCCTGCAAGTCCCAGTGCGCCGCAGGAGATGCCCAGATGAACCGACCCGCACGTGGCGCATCGGCCGAGTCAAGGAGGCGCCCAGCCTTGATCCACTGGTCTTCCGCAACCGGGGCACCGAGTGTGCCGGTAAGCTGCGAGAAGTTGTCTGGCAGGGACTGCAGCCCGCTAGTCGCATCCCCTTCGAGATACGCGGCTAGGGAGTACCCCATGTCAGCCGAGTAACTGCCGCGGAGATCACCGGTGGCCTGGATTTGCGCGATGTCCTCGAAAAGCATCGCCGCATACGCCTGGCGGGTGACGGTGATCGTCTGCGAGGTTTCGTTTTTGTTGGCCCATGCTGCCGAGGTATCCTCAGACTTCACACGCACTGCGGGGTTGGAGCGGTCTTCGATGATGACCGCCTTGCCAACACGAAGTTGCGACTCGAACTGGTTGTCAACGAGGTCTGCGAGGACGATATTGGCTTGCACCGCATCGCCTGCTTCCACGTTCACGACCGTTTGTAGCGCATTGGCATTGGTCGTCAGGTTTGTGGTTGAAACAGCCATGAAAAGGCTCCTTATTCACCGCGCATGGCAGCAGCCTCTGCGCGAGCTTGCTCAAAGTGTGGTTCGTACAGGCGAGACTTGATAGAAGGGTCTTTTGCCTCCATCGCGGCTCGCTCTTGGTACGACAGTTTGGACCATTGCTCCAAGTCCATTGGTGCCTCTGCACTTGCGGCATTGCCGCTTCCGGCATCCGGCTCTTTGGCCGGGCGTCGTGGTGCTTCAGGTTCCGGTGCCTTGGCCGGAGCCCCATTCATGGCGGACTTGGCTTGATGCACAGCATTGGCAGTGGTGATGTCTACCCACCACTGATCGAATTGCTCTTGCGCGTTATCCCCAGGTGGGCGGCCATCGGTATATTTCCCATACACCTCTTGGGCCACCTCATCAGGAAAGGTCTGGACGAGTTTCTGCATCCTGGTAGACAAGCGCGTTACTTCCTGTTGCTCTGCTGCGGCTGCGGCTGCCTCACGCTGGGTGGTTGCTCGCCGTGCCTCGGCAATCTCATTCTCAGTCTTACGAGCCTCTTGACGGAAGCCCTTGAGTTCTTCTGGTTCGAGGTCTTCCCTGGCTAGCAGTTGATCCTCTTGCTGCCGGATCATGTCGAGCCGCACATCCTGCTCAATCTCTGGTCGCAGGGTCTTCTCTGCTTCAGCACGGGCCTCAGTTGCAGCAGTGCGACGAGCGTTGGCCATATCGCTACCGAGCGTTCCCTGGAAGCGGGTCAATTGGCGTATCTGTTCCGGTGACGCATCTGCCATCCACTGTTCCACGCCCTCAAAGGTGACTGGCGTCGGTTCCGGTGTCGCTTCAGGTTCTGGCTCAGAGGTTTCTTCCTCTGGCGCAGCCTCTGGTGCTTCCGGTTCCGGCACTGGCACCTCTGGGGCGGGAGCGGTGATCGACTCGACCATCTATACCTCCTGAACAAGCAAAAGAGGCGGGCCGTTCCCGAAGGAACGAACCCGCCTCACGTTTTCTCAGACGGACTGAGCGTATTTAGTTGTCAACCGCGGAACTAGGCTCTTGGCCAACGGGGATGGCCTATCCCCTCTATAGTTCCGCGCTAATCTCTAGGATACGTGGTTGCTTATGTAGCGTCAACCTCAGTACGCAACCGCACATCCATGTCAACCTGATATGTCCCCTTATGCTTCGGTGCCCACACTACGACTTGGAGAGAGCGAAGGTTGGGCACGGTGTCCAAGTAGTCTCGGTGTTCTACCACGGCTCTGGAGATAGCGTCCAGCAAGCGCTCTGTTTGCTTCATCCTAACGTCACGTTAGATCGCCTGATGAAATCTCGCATGACCTGCGCTGTATCTGCTTTCCCACACTGAGCGCAGAGGTTGAAGTAGCCCATGTCGCCACAAAGATGGCAGCGTTCTTCTGCTTTTGCTTCCCACCACTCTAAGTTGGGCGCCACTTGCGCAATCGGACGTCCCTTCCTCATCACGCACCCAGTACCGGCAAGGCAGCCTGCGGACTAGTCGGTTGTGGTGCGGTCAGGGATGATTGCTGTTGTGGTGCCTGCCCAAACGATAACTTGTACCCCTCATAGATCGTGCGGAACCGCGGTGAGTTGGGGTCTAACCCCATCATCTCGGCCACTTCTGCCTCGGACATCGGCTGCGAGAGACGCTGCACATTCGCACGCCGACGTTGCAAGTCTCCCGTTTGCCCCGGTGTCGCCAGTCCCTCGCGGTTGAATGCGGTGACGGCCGTATCCAGGCCACTGCGAGCACTCTCTAGGTTGCGCTCACGATCGCTTCTCGCAGATTGTAGGTTCTTGGCCGCTGTCATCTCTGCTTTGCGTTCGCGTAATGCGCGAGCAGCACGTTCCTCAATCAGTTGTAGCATTGCCCCGGGGTCAGTAGCAGACAGTTCTTTGCCGAGGATTGCTTGGACTTCCGCAGGAGTCTGTGCCGCCATAACCGCTGCTCGCAACTCATCGGCTATGCGGCGTTGTTCTTGCTTCTGCTCAAGTTCCTCCCGCGATACGGCAGCACGGGCGCGTGCTGCTTCAGCGGTGCCGAGTGCTGACTCGGTAAGCGCACGTTCCCGTGCCTGCTGTAGGGGGAACAACTTACCGGCATTGTTGATCTTCTGTAACGCTGCGCGGTTGGCAAGTTCTTTTGCCTGCTTATCTAGTGGCGCATTGTCAATGCTCTGCTGCCAGTTGTGCTTGGCCTGCTCAAGGTTGAATCGTGCAGTGTCGAGTTCGAGTTGGTCAACCTTCTCACCCAACTGACTCCTACGCTGCGCCTGTGAAAGCTCCAGTTGGGCAATCTGATTGGCAGTAGTCAGCCGCTCAATCTCTAGTTGGGCAATCTCCTCTCGCTCTTCAGGCGTTTGGCCTTTGAGAAGGGCAATCATATCCTTAGTGAGGCCAGACTCCTCTTCATACGCATTGCGTATCTGCGCCTCGATATTCTTGACCCGATCATTCCATTGGTCACCACCAGCCTCACCACCCGCAATGGTTGGTTCGGGTTTAGGGCCTAAGTCCACCAATGCTTGCTCAAGCGTGGAAATACGCTCTCGTACTACATCCCTGCGACGCGACATGGCCTGGAACGGAGCACCCCCAACAATCCCTCCCGCTCGCCCTACTGGGACAGCAGATGAGGGATCATCAACCCCCGGGCTTACCTGGGGTGGCGCTGGAAAGGCT
>CEPZ01075085.1_pt1 | contig 13837 bp, 13 predicted proteins | sample 530461 | NCBI WGS metagenome assembly CEPZ01 (sample SAMEA2620106, study PRJEB7988) | marine metagenome | isolation source: saline water (ENVO:00002010), including | reverse complement strand
AGTCTCTAAAACATAAAGTGCATTATTATTGGCAGCTTGTAATAAAATAGGATTTAAATATTCTTTTTGATAATCACAGTCTTTTTTATTAGCAAACTTCACTGAATATTCAAAGATTAAATGAAAACAAGCTGCTCTGGATTTGTTGATTGATTTTTTAGTTATTCTCATTAATCTAAGAAGATCTAGTGTTTCAATTTTTTCTTTGAGAGCTTTAAAGTCATTTTCTTTAATAATTGTATTAGCGTTGCTCATAGTTTTCCTTAAAAATATTCAGCGTTATGAATTAGGTTTATTTTTGAATTAAAAAAATCTTCATAAGATATTCTGCCATTAGAATTAATTTTAATACCAATTCTACTTAATGAATTTGCACCTTTTAAATCAACCTTACCTACTATTTTAACACTATTATTTAAAATCTTTAATATTTTAGCATTAGTAAGTTTATTTTTGAAATCATCTTTTATTTTATATACAATTTTCTGTGTCTCTTTATCTCTATGAAACTGAAGAGTATATTTAATAAAACGCAAATGTTGAAAGTCCAGTTTATAGGTATAAAAATGCTCTTCATATGTTTTATCTTGAATTTGATCTTTTCTTGAAAAAATAAAATCCTCAACCGTTTTAAATGTATTTTTTTTCAAAGTTTGTTGAATTTTATTAATATTATATTTTTCTTTGTTTCTTAAAAGATTAATATTTAAATGATATTCTTCAATTAAATCTTTTATTTTTTCCTTACATAATTCGATATACTTTAAGGAATCTAAAAAGGATTTAAAAATCTCTTCATTTTTATACAATTTTGTATCTTTTAAGAAGTTGTTATAAATTTCATTAAATAAATCTAACGAAGAGAAATCATCAGGAGAAACAATATTAAAAGAAAAAGATTTTTCAGAAAAAGGACTATATTCTATTTCAAATTTTTTTATATAGGGATAACTAATGATAAGTTTTCTTCCTCTATAACTTAATTTTACTTTTGATTGAAATAAAGATAAAAGACTATTTTCAAGAATGTTAGGGTATTCTTTTAATTTTGTTTGTAAGTTTTTGATTTTTCTTAATTCAGATTTAAGTTCTTCAATATTTTGATTAAGATCTAAAAATTTATTAGAATAGTAATCAATAGATTTAGCTTTATTCATATATTCTTCTAACGAAGGTAAATCTTCAAGAATTTGATTTTTTTCAAATATCATTATAATTTCTCTATTAAAATTTTTTGTTATTATATCATTTAAAAAAGTAGAAATCAAAATATTTTAAAATTAGTCTAAAATTAGAAAGAACTTAATTTATTTTTAATAATAAAAGGAATGAGATGTTTATTTCTATTATTCATTTTTTCAGTTTTAATATGAATTAAATAATTATCATTAAAAAAAGGAGTATGTTTAAATATATCTTTATTATAATTAGATGAATTAAGGAATTCATTATTAATAAAATGGAGACAGTTTTTATTAGGTTTAAAATCTATTTTTTTATCATTTATTGCTTGTATTAAAAAATTATTAAAATCAAAAAAATCATAAATATCTTCATTAATCATAGTATACTTTAAAAATAAAAATAAAGTTTCATTTTTTTCATATGAAAGTTTAAGATATTCAATAATATCAGAATCTTTAAATCCAGTTTTTATAATGCAATTAATTCTATCTGAAATATTATAACCATTTGTATAAGAATATATATTGATAAAATCATATAAAGTTCCATTAATAAATTGAATAGCTTTATTGGAAGAAAATCTTTCAGAATAATAAGCTTTATTTGCAATAGAATGGATAAAATTAGAATTAAAAAAACTATTTTGTTTGTGAACAAAAAGAATATTATTTAAGTTTAAATTAGAATATATTTTTTTCAATTCATTAACGATATAAAAAAAAGAACTTTCAACACTTCTAAAGTGTTGCAGCCCATTATCAGAAACAATAATTAAAAATTTATCATTACTTATACTGGCAATAACTAATCTATGAAAAACTTTATTAAGAAAATCAAATTCATTTTTTGATTCTTCAAAATTAGTTGAATAAAATTTATTATAATAATGTATAAAGTTTAAATTATTATACCTTGGTTCAATAATAATTTTTTCTTTAATATTAAGATTCAAGTTCTCTTTCATATTTTAGCCTGATGAATAATTTTGATATTATCTTTAATAAATTCAACTTCTTGTTGTGATATTTTGTTTCCAAATATCCTACGCCAGCCTTTTCTTTTATAATTTTTTATTCCCTCTTCATTAATTTGGACAAAAGAGAAATAACGGCTATCATTTCTATCAAAAGGGTTTGATTTTGATAAATAAAAAAGTTCATCGTCATCATAATTTAAAGTTACAACTTTATTGTTGTTTATTTCTTCATACAAATTAAATTTAATGGCTACATTATACATGATAGAATAAAAATATATAGCTTTAAAACCGTCTAATGTTGAATATCCAACGCCAAAATAGTTAGGTTGATTAATATATGACATATCTGTTCCACACATCCAATTTATATCAAACATACTAGGTTTTAAGATATCAAGAGACACCACTTTGTTTTTAACAAAATGGTAAATATCTTTAGCTTGTTTTTCTGATTTTGTTTTTAAACCTATATTGTATGACATTATTAACTCCAATTATAAAAGTATTATAGCTAATTTGTATTAAAAATCAACTATATTTTGTTGTTGAATTTTTAATTTAAATTTTTCAATTAATTCTTTATATTGAATTCTTCCTTTTGTGCTTAATTGAACATTAAAATCTTTAAAACAACCTTTATTTGAAATAAATTTATCATCAATATAAAAAGAGTTATTAAGTATATTAATAAAATTATCAGTATCTTTACCATTTAAATTATAAGACAATCCTTTATTTGTAGGAGTAATTTTTAAAGTATGAGTTGTAAATAAAAGATTTCCATGTTCAAAACGATAAGTTACAAAATTAATTTTAATCCTAGTATTATCTTCATTGCCCCCTTTAAAATTTCCCTCTGAAATTTGTTCTTTAATGAACGTTTTTTCATTTTCAAAGTTAGCCAACCTAAATAATTTTGAAAACTGTGTAATTTTAAGTTTATTTTTATTTTCAATAAGTTTGGCATTTAAATTATATTCAAAAGAAATAGTTTTTAGTTGACTAATTGTTTCATTTAATAAATCAAAATCTTCAAATATTTTATCAAAGAAGTTGTTATCATTGAATTTATCAATATCCTCTCTAAATTTTAAATATTTTTTATCAAATTCTTTTAAATCATTTAATGTTTTGTGTGTTGCGAAAATATCAAAAGATATTTCACCATTTTCATAAGTTACTTTTACACCACTAAATTCAATAAAAAGAATTTTTTCATTTTTATTAAAACTAATACTCACATCTTGTGAAAAATATTGTTTAATTTTTTCATTATAAGTAGAAAAATAATTTGATAAAAAAATATATTTATCTTTAATTTTAGTAGACAAATCTTTATATTCTTTAGAATCTTTTTGTAAATCTAAAAAGTTATTAATAAAAGGATTATAAGAGTCCATTAAATTAAGTTCAGGACAATTATCTTCAATATTTTGTTTAAGTGTTTTATTATCATCAAAATTCATGTAGTTCTCTATCTTAGCAAATAATAGTTATTATACCAATAATATAAAAGAAAATCAAAAGTTTTTAAATTTTAATATATCCAAATATCTTTTTAATACAGTTAAAAGAGATTGATAAGGCAATTTAATTAAAGAGTGTTCTATATCAAAAATAGAAGGAGAAGTTTTTTTATTTTTTTTTGTAATTCTTTAATATCGCAATCATAATCAATAATATTATAGCATTCATTAATTTGTTTCATATTTGTTTACTTAAAAATCTTCAACTATATATTTTAAACAAGCTTTCTTAAAATCATATTCAGAAAATTCTGTATCCATAATGAAATATCGATCAGAGCCATGATCTATATTATGAACAAAAGCAGGTTTATGTAATCTATGAATTTTATCATTATTAAGCCAAATGGAGTATCCCGCATTATCTTCATTATCAAAAGCAGAATAATTGACTTTAAAAAATGAAGGAAAATTAGAATACCATTGAACAATAATAGCAGGTTTGTCATTTTCTCTATGATATTTACCATGTCTACAATACATTTCGAAATTATTTTCAAAAATCACAGCAGGTTGATCATTTTCTCTATGAATTTTATTATTTTCCATAAAAATTTTAGTACCATTATTTAATCGTATGGCTGGTTTATCTTCATAATTATGAAATGCGGCTACACCATTTTTTAAATAAAAATAAAGCATATCACCGCCTTCAGAAACAGCAACAAAAAAATCATCCTGAATATTTTTAATTGATACAATTTTTATTTTATCGTCACCAAGTAATTGTTGTAATTTATCACATTCTATATTAATTAATAACATAACAATCCTCTTATTTGTAAGAGCCTATTATATCAAATTAAATCAAAAAACACAAACTATTTAGAATATATTTACGTTAGCAATCACTTTTTCTTTTTGTATTTCTTCATTAGAGAGAGATCTTCCAGATTTATAATAAAATTCATGATTTCCCCAATGAATGACAGCAGGTTTAAACATTCTATGGACTAAACCATTTTTATACCAAATCTTATAATCACTACAAATAAAAGCAGGTTCATCATCTTCTCTATGAATTTTATTATTACAAAAATAAATTGTTTGATTTAAGTTATTAGTATATTTAGTATGCTTAATGTTATTAATGATAACTTCTTCATATTTTTCACGAAGATTAAAATCTTCTGGAATAGATTCATCAAAGATTAAAAAATCAAAAACTTCCTGATGATTATAAGTAAATTCAGTTTTTGCAGGAGCATTTTTTCTGTATTGAAAACCGTGTAAATACCAGTATTCAGCATTTTCGGTATTATAAGCAGGTAAATCATTTTCACGATGAAATCTTCCATATTTAAAAAAACCAAATTTTTCTTTATTAGAACTAAAAATAGCTGGTTCATTATCCTCTCTATGAACAATGAATTTTTGTGGTTCTATTTTTATTTTATCTGAAATATTACTTGTTGTTATAACCTCTTCACCAATATAAATAAAATAAATGGTGTAATTAAAAACTTTAAAACAATAATGTTTTAAATTATTTATTTCAATAATTTCTTGAAAAGTAAAGCTTCTCATAGGAATTTCATTAATCCATAATTGATTAAATGTTTTATTCCATTCATTAAAGTTATTAAAACTTAAAGATTCATAATATTTTCTATCCATAATTCCTCTAATTTTTAGTAATTATATACTTTAAAAAAAAAATAATCAAGAAAATATTAAAAAGAGTTAATTTTTTCTTTTGTTTTAATAACTTCAATGCAATTTGCAATATCTCTTTTTGTTCTTGAATGTAAAAGATCATAGACATGATTTAAAAATTTATTATCAGAAGTATAAAAGTTTTTAAAGAATTTAATTAATATGTCATTTTTGGGTAAATAAGATTTATATAATAAATCAATTTTATCAAAAAAATCAATATTAGAGTTATTTAAAAGTTCTAAATATCTATAATTAAAAACATTAAGGATATCTTCTGAAATATAATTATTATTCATTTCTTCTTTAATATTATGAATAAATAACTTTAATAATGTATTGTCATGTTCCATTAATATTCTAATAGCAGAAATTACTTTATCATTATTATTTGAATACTTTTCATCTGAAAGAAATTGAAAATAAGAATTATTAAGTTCTTTTTTTAATTTTAAAACATTAGTTGCCGCTTCAAATTTATGTTGATTGATAAAACAAAAAAAACATTGTAATAAAAAATCAGCCGAATTATGGCTTCTTGAATATTCTTTTTTAGAATAAATATCAAAACTATATTCATTATCAAAAAATTCAAGATAATTATTTTCAAGTGCAATAATACTAGCATTTTTAATAACTTTACCATTAGAATAATTAGCTTTCATTCCAAGAGAATCCATAATTGAAAAATAAAGTTTGTGATCTTTGTTTTTGATTGATTGATAAATTGTAGGTTCTAATAAATTTTTAAAAGAAAATGTTTTTGTAAACCAAGAAAAACAAGAAGAATTTAAAAGTATTTTTGTTAATTGAGCATTATTGCCTCTACAAGAATTAATAGCAATAAAAAACATTTTATGAGCATTAATTTGAAAAGCTTTATCTTCTTTATAAAAATGAATATTATATTTTGAAACAATCGAAGTAGCTTGCGAAATGAGATAAACATTTTTTGTTTTAAATGTAGATAATAAAAGTTTTGAAATAAAAAAACTGTAGCTATATTTATCTTTAAGATTAGTTAAAAATGCTTCTAATGCTTCATTAACAAGAGCTTCTTGTTTTTTAAGTAAAATAAGTCCATATAGAGATTCAAAATGTTTTAAATCTTTTTTATTATAAGAAGAATGATTTTTAAAAGCATTAATACGTTTCTGTAAATAACTAACAGAAAAAGATTCTGGATTCTTCTTTTGTGTTTTATTAAAAAATGAAAATAACTTTAAAAACATAAAAATATCTCTATTTGATTAAGTGATATAATTATATCAAAATTAATGTTAAAAAACAATATTAAATTAAGAAAATATCAACAAAATCTTCTGTATTCCAGCATTTACCTTTCAAGTCTGATACTTGACCATCGCCAATTTCAACAATCCACTCTTTGCCATTTTTATCTAAAATAACATCAACAGAAAAGAAAGGTTGATTATGTATTTTATTAATGTTTTTAAGAATATTATGATACTTTCCATTAGGAGAATAAACTTTTCCATTTAAAACAAAGTATCTAACTTCAGTATCTTCAACAAAAGATTCAACTTTTCTTAACGAAATCCCACCTTCAATAGAACCTCTATAATATTTAATAAGTTCTATAATTTCTTTTACTTCTTTTTTATTATTTGCAATAGAACCTCTTTCAGTGGTCAAAGATTTAACGTAGTCTTTTACAAAGAAAGAATCCCAATTTAAATTATTTAAAGTATCATCAATATCATTTTCAGAACAAAATACTGTTTCTGGTGTATATTGAGAAGTACCTATTACTTTTTCTTTATTTTGGTATTGATTAAATAAATAATGAGATTGATAATAATTTTCTTTATTTGTTAATAATTCACAATTTTTATTTTTAATTAAAGATTCTAAAACATCATATTCTTGATTTGAAAGCATCCAACCGCGATAAATAAATTTAGCTGAACCATCAAAATTACCTTTTAATAATTTTTCTTCAAGATCAATAAGACAAACATTAAAGCCTTTTAATTTAAATAAATCAAACTCTTCTTTAAAATGTTCATCAACTTTTTTAATATTAAATGGTTCGCAAGGAAAAATAAAAGAATACATAAAAACTCCTAAAAATTTAAATTATATTAACACATTAAAAATTAAAAATCTATGTTATAATGTAAATAATAATAAAAAAAATAAGAAAGGTTTATTATGAATTTTGAAATATTAGAAAATGGAAAAGTATTAGAAAATAGAAGTAGAAGAATAAGATTATCGGAATTAGAGTTTGGCGCACAAAAATTCAAAGAAATGTTTAGAGATAGGGATATTGATAAATTAGAAACAAATGATAATTATAAAAAAATATTTAAAAGTGTACTTAATTCAGAGTATTCTACAATGACAGAAAGATTAGAATATTTAACCCACAAACGTAAAAAATTTAATTTAGAAGATAAAGAAAGAGAAGCCCGTATAGAAAATGGAAGAGCGAAGAGTAATTATAATATAAATGAAGAAAAAGTAGGTCATTCACTTGAATTTCTTCAAAAAATGGATGAATACCTTTTAATAAAAAATAATGAAGAAAAAATGAAAGAATCAGGGATAGTTAGTTTTTTCAAAGAAACCTTTGGAAAAGCTAAACCAGTACCAGAAGAAGTACAAGATTTATTTAAAAAAGAAGATGGTACACCATTAACAAAAGAAGAATTAGAATTAAAAAAAGAAGCATTATTAGAAGAAGCAGTAGGGCATTTTAAAAATTCAGAATATAATATTTTAAATGAAGAAGAACCAAAACAAAGCACTTTGGAATGGACTTATCATGATAAAATTGATCAAGTAAAAAATATAACAAGAAGAAGAGGTGTTAATAACGATTCTGCATTAAATATAACAAATGAAATGAAGCTTGAATACAAAGGTTATGTAGAAGATGTAAAGGAGTATGGTGCAAAAAGAGTTGAAGAAACTAATAAAGAGTTAGAAGAAATAAGAAAAAAAATAGGAGAACTTGAATTTCCAGCAGAATTAGAAAATAAAATAGATAATGAGATAGAATTAGCATTTATGGCAGAAATTGACTATCACTTTAGAATGTATGATCAACCTCAAAGATATGATAGCTCATTTACTGAAATTTATAGAGCAACAATTCATAAAGAAATAGAAGAAAAAAGATTAGAAATGCCAAATGGCTTAGAATTGACAAGCAGTTTGGAAAATAAGCCTAAAAATGAATTAGAAATGCCAAAAGGAAAAAATCAAATGCAACCAGATGTTCCTTCAATTCATATTAGACCAAAATCACCAAAACCAAATTAAAAAAGTAACCAAAAATAGTTACATCTAAAAAAGTAACTAAATATAGTTACATCTAAAAATGTGATTAAAAATAATCACAAAAAATTTTTTAATACTTAGGTATAAATTAATAAACAAAAAATACTTGATTAATAAAAACATTTTAAATATAATTCAAGGAATTATAAAGAGGAATGTATATGAAAAAAAGAAATGGTTTATTGATAGCAACGATAGCAACTTGTATTTTAACAGCCTGTGGTGGCGGAGGTGGAAGTGACAGTCCTAGTTCATCTGTAGAGCCACCTCAAACAACAAACCCACCAAGTAATAGCGCTCCAACATTAAATTTAGATAAAAGTAATTTAGAAGTTTTAGAAAATGAAACGTCTCAAATTAAAGTAGAATATTCAGATCCAGACAACGATCAAGTTTCTATCGAATTAATTAATAATTCAAATTCTTATAATGCAGAATATGCGAATAAAACAATATTAATCAAAGCAAATGAAGTTGATTCAGATACAACGAGTTCATTAAAGGTTGTGGCTAATGATGGTAAAGGTGGTGTTGTTGAAAAAGAAATTACAATAAAGATAAAAGATAAATCAGAAACTGAAAATAATCCACCAGAATTATCAGTTAATGTTTCAGAATTAGAAATGAAAGAAGGTGAAGTTTCACAATTTTCAATAGAATATAATGATCCTGAAGAAGATTCGGTAGAAATTAGTTTTGAAAAAAGTAATAATTTTTTCGAAGTAAGTACGAATGAAAATGAAGTATTCATTACTGCATTGGAAGTAGACCAAACAGAAGTAGGTATTTTAACAATAATAGCAACAGACAGTAATGGTTTAAGTGATCAAAAAGAAGTGTCTATAACTATTGAAAATGAAATAGAAGAAGAAACAACCCCACCTGAATTTATTTTAATTGAAAAGAAAGAAACAGGTTTTTCACCTCAATATGTAATGAAAGAAAAAACAAGACTTGCGATTCCTTTTGATTTAAGTATTGATGAAAAACTAAATAAAGAAGATGTTAAATTTAATTTTGAATTAGTACATTTAACAGGTGCTTATTATGAAAATTTAGATTTATCATTAAATGTAAATATGGAATCACAATTAATAGAAATTATAGCACCAGAAGCAATTGGTGATCCAAGATATAGAGTGAATATAACAGTAGATGATGGCTATAAAACAACAACTGGCTTCTTTACTATTTTAATAAAAGAAAACAGAAAGTCAGTTGAAGTAATACCTTCAAAAGAAACGGTTGTTATTACTGATTTGTCTGAGGTTGAGTTGAAAGTAAATGCTCGTTATAATAATAAAGAGGATTTTAGTTTTACAAGTATTGAATATTTATATCCAGAAGATGCTCAAGAGGATTTATTAAACAAATCAATTTCAGAAGATGGTATAGTAACACTAAGTGCAAAATCATTAGATAATGAAAAAACAATTGTATTAATTGTCTTTGGTAAAGAAGGTTATTATGAAAGTGGAAGAAGTTTTGAAGTTATCATAAAAAATGGTTATACAGATTTAGAAAAGGAGTTTATGGACTTTCTTGAAGAAATGAGCAATGCCGCTTCTTATTCTGCTGAATACGATGCTATTGGCAATTTTTATATTGAAAATTATATGTCAAAATCATTAGAAAAATTAGAAATAAACTCAACGAAAGAAGATTATGAAAATATTCAGTTAAAAGCAGATAACTATGCTGATTTTAACAGTGGTTATTTCTTTAATTATACTTCTTTAAACGCTGCGTTAAGAAACGCTATGTATAAAATCAACGAAACAGGATATTATACAAATCCTGAAAAATCTTTATCTTCAAGAGAAGCAGATATAAGAGAAGATATGGCGCAAATTCAAGAATATTATGATAGAGTAAAGACAAATCAATATATGAGTTTATATAGGTTGGGAGTATTATTTGAAGAAGTAAATGAAAATGAAAACTATATTATGGTTGAATTAGAAGAATTAAAAGAAATAGAGCAAGGTAAATATTCAAGATATGTAGGAAATGAAAAATATGGAAGTTATATAGATGGAAAGTGGGTATTTAATGAAGAATATAAATATTTGGTTCCAATTTTAGAAAAATATTTGAATATTGAGTTAAACTAAGAGGATGTTAAAAATGAAAAAAACAATATTAGCAACAACATTATTATTATCAATGAATGCATATTCAATAGACAACTCATTGATTCAAAAAGTAAAAGAAGTAGATTCAACACCATTATCAGAAATGAATGTATCAGGAAAATCTAGTTATTCCTTGATAGTTAAATTTAATGATAACGATATATCTCAAAGTTTATTTTATGTACCAGAGAAAAAAGAATTGCAAAAAGAAATATTCTTGAATCAAGATTACTCTACAGCACAAGCAAACAATTTAAAAGTTTCGAATAGAGAAAAAGGTTTTGAATATTTAGCTCAAATTTATAATGAAACTGGTTATATGTTAAAGCAAGTTAGAACGTTATCAATGGGGTACAATAAATTTAATATACAAACAAATGATATTGAAAAAGCAATTGAAGAACTTGAAAATACAGGATTTTTTGAAAGTATTGTAATAGATAAAGAAGTAAAATTAAATAATGTAGAATTAAAGCCATTAAGTGAAAGAAACATGAAAAAAATTGTATCACCAAATGGTTTTAATTATGGAAGATATAGTGATACTTATGTTGCAGGTCAAGATTATTTGGATATTCAACAAGAATATTCAATGGGTTCTCATGGTTTTTTTGAAGCTCAAGAATATGCAAAAGAAAATAATAAATTAAATAGAAAAGTAAGAGTAGCTGTTTTAGATAGTGGTTATTTGAAAAATTATGATCAAGAAGAATTTGTTGAAGGTGTAGATATGACAAGTTTTTCTTATTTAAAAGATTGTAAATCAGCAGATAATGAAAATTATTCAGGTTCTGATGTTGTTTGCCCTATTGAAGACTTAATAGATAAAGAGAGAGATAATGATCCTACTGATAAAGCATGGTTGGTAGAGCAAGATTCAGAGGGAAATGAACAAGGAAATTTATATATATCAGGGCATGGTTTATCAGTTGCTTCGATAATAGCATCTAAAAATAACAATGGTAATGGAATATATGGAGCCGCAGGTGCTGACTTGGTTGATATTGTTCACGTAAAAGTATTAAACTCTTTAAAATCAGGCTATGGTAGTGATATTATAGATGGTATTATTTGGGCAGCAGGTGGAGAAGTACCAGGTTTAGAGAATATTTCAGAAAAAGTTGATATTATTAATATGTCGTTAGGTGGCGCAACAAGTTGTGATAATTATCAGATAATGCATGACGCAATAGATTTTGCAAGAAGTCAAGATGTAGTTGTAATTGTAGCTGCTGGTAATGATTCAATGGATGTTAAAGATTTTCAACCTGCTGGTTGTGAAGGGGTATTAACAGTTGGCGCAAATAATAGTTTTGGCGATATTTCAACATTTTCAAATTATGGTGAAAGAGTAGATGTTTCTTTTAAAGGTGAAGATATATATGTAGCAAGTCTAAATAAGAATACATATAAAAATCCAGAAGGTAATGCATCTTGTAGAAATCCAGATACAAATGAAGCTGATGCAAGGAATTGTTTTTCTTCTGGTGGTGGGACAAGCTTTGCAGCACCACTTGCATCTTCTGCTGCTGCTTTAATGAAGATGGTGAATCCTGATTTAACTGAGAGTGAAATAAGAGCTATTATATCAACAACAGCAGGAAATTATGATCGTAATGAGTCAGGTGAAGAGACATTATTATCACAATTATCGCCTTATGCTGGAATAGGTAATGTAGAAAAAGCTATAGTATCAAATTATGATAAATATACAGTAAATAATTTGAATATTTCTCATAGGTATAAAGGTTTTGAAAGCGAATTTGATAAAAAATATATAGATAAGTTAGTAGAAAGTAATGATAATAAAAAATCAACAGTTTGTTCTTTATACGAATTAAATTGGGGTGATTTTAGAGAATCAGTTTCAGGTGTTAATTATACAATTTATGGTGCAAATGGTTTAAGTTCTGATGATATAATGACAACAACAAATTCGGATATAATTTTAGAAGGAATAGATAATAAAAATATTTTAATAAATATATCTGACTATCAAAAAATAGGTATACAAGCATTAACAGGAGATATTTATGAATTTGATATTTCTTCTGCTGAATTACCAAGTTATTGTCTTTAATAAATAAATAATAAAAAAGTGCAATATAAATTGCACTTTTTTTATGTTTAAATTTATTGATTAGATTCTTTAATATGTTTTCTAATCCAACGCATATAAGTCAATGCTTTATCTTCACTTAAAAATTCACCATCACCAGTATCAGAAATAGGAACGGGAAATTCAAAACCACATTCAGTTTTATAATATAAGTTTCCTTTTCTGTATCTTGAAAAGGTAACTTTTTTATTATTTTTAACCATATCTTTAATATTCATAATTATCTCCTTTTTTCTGAATAGGTTAATAGTGTTCAATGTAGCATTTTTTTACATCGTCAAATTTTTCAATTTTTTTAGCTAAAGCGCGTCCTTTTCTTTCGATACTATTATCTTCAAATCCAAATTCAGAATTAGAATTGTCGCAAGATAAAGGTTTTATTTCCGTTTTTTTATCTTCATTGCTAATATATATAAGTTTATATGGCATAATATAATTTCCTTATTTAAAATGGCACTTACGGTAGGATTCGAACCTACAACCTTTTCCTTCGTAGGGAACTGCTCTATCCAGTTGAGCTACGCAAGCATTAAATTTGGTAGTGGATAACAGAATCGAACTGTTTTCTAGGCTGTGTAAAAGCCTCGTTCTACCATTGAACTAATCCACTAAAAAAATAACATTAGCAATATTCGTAGGACAATTAGAATACTTCAAACAGTAATAATAAAATGTGTCCAGTCGAACATAATAGGATTCGAACCTATATTTCCAAACCTCTTGAATGGCGTTTTCCCCTTAAACTATATGCTCTCATTTTATTAACTATTTTATGTCTGCTTTAACCGCTAACACGCTAATATTAATATGGTACTCTGTACGGGACTTGAACCCGTTACTCCAGATTGAAAGTCTGACGAGATAACCACGTTCTCCAACAAAGTATTAATTTGGTGGAACTATGGGGAATCGAACCCCACTCAGAAAG
>CEPZ01032770.1_pt1 | contig 13871 bp, 10 predicted proteins | sample 530461 | NCBI WGS metagenome assembly CEPZ01 (sample SAMEA2620106, study PRJEB7988) | marine metagenome | isolation source: saline water (ENVO:00002010), including | reverse complement strand
TTCAGCCGCTGTTCTTATTCCCTCACCCACATCTACTGGTACTTCTACAACCATGGTTGCATCCTCTGAACCAAATGCCGGTTCTATTTTATAACCTGCTTTTTTCAATGGTCCTATTAACTCTGAATGTTTTGATAACCTCATTCGTCTTATGTAAAATCTTGACTCTGGATAGTGCATTCCAGGTGTTGCTCCTACTAATAATGAAACCGTTCCACTTGGTTTTACTGAAGTAGTTTTAATTGATTTTGGTATAGCAAACCAATCTGAATACATACAATCCCACTCATGAATTGTTTTATACCCTTTCTCTAACCACTTTCTCAATTCTTCCATTCCATGTTTTGTAATAAATTGAGCAACTCCACTTACTGAACATCCAATTCTACGATTTCTTAACATAACGCGATTAGTATCTGGCCAATGAGTTTTACCAAGTGTTACTGTTTTAGCGTACAGATAAGCATATTTAAGTGTCCTTTGATAGTCCTCTAATGAATCGTGATTGGATGGAAACGTTTCTACAAGACAGCAAAGCTCATAACTTTCCAAACTTTGCTCAAGACAATTATGGATAAACAAACCAGATGAATCTAAATATTTACCATCTTTAGTCGAAGTAATAACTCCGAAATTATGAGTATCTTCAACTGTCATATCATAAACATCTTCATATCCATGAAACTCCACTGATACTACTTTATGATTCCAAATACCATTATTCACCATTCCCCGCTTAACATTGGAACAAGAATAACTACAAGTTTTTCTGTTAGAAGCTTGATATTCTGTAAGTGTTTTATGTTCATTACATACTGGACATTTCCAATCAACCCAAATAGTTCTTTCTTTTCTTTTGTCTGATATATGCTTTCTAACTTTATCAGTCATACCATTTTTAATTGATTCAATCATAAAATCTCTTTGATTTTCCCAATTTTTACTTGACTTTTTACTAATAGATTTTAGTGTAGATTTTTTATGATTTTTACCATACATACCATTTCGTTTACCATAATGTCCACCATTGTTATGAGTAGTTTCTTTCATCTTTTCTACATTTATTGGGTCATGCATTGGATTATCAACTAATCTATGTAATCTACTATGTTCTGATTGAGTTATTACATCTAAATTATCCCACACATCATTTGTCTTATCAAAATCTTTATGATGAATTGCATATTCTTTGGCGTTGGGCATATAACCAATTTCACTTTCTGTAATCAGTCTATACTGCCTTATCCCACTTGCCCTTTTCCCAGTACCTCTTATGTTTCTATAACCTTTATTATTAAAACTGTTAAATGGGAATACTGATTCATCTTCTCGTAAATCTTTAAGCTCTTTATATTCACCGCCCCGTAACATAATTTTATGGTCTGGTGTTGCTAACAAATATGAACCATCATCCAGTGTTAGTTTCCATATTTCAGTATTTTCTTTTGTTTTCCAAGTTTTTATTGAGTGTTTAATAACTACTTTTCCATTTTCATCTACTGAATAAACTGGATATTGTGTATCAACTAAATCTCTAATCGGTACTGAATTTCTCCCATCGGCGACTGCGACTAATGTATCACCAACTACACAAGGATTTCCACCTGCAACTCTATGGTCTTTATTATCTCCACCATTTTGCATACGGGAAAATTTTCTCATATTCTGTAACCACGCAAGGCCAGGTTCACCATTATCTACAATTCTTTTACATATATCGGTGTAGTCCATGCCTAATTTAGCGAATACCGAGTTATTAGAAGTCCAGCCATACATCTCTCTATGTGGATTAACTTCATAATTTTTAAGATTAAGATATTCCTCATCATCTGGATTTCCAAATACTATCTCAGCAGTTCGTCTTACGTTACCTGCTACGACACATTTTCCGATAAGGTTCATTATATCTACAATTGTAGTTGTTGTAATTGGTTCACCCGAATTATTTTCTAGTACACCTCGAATTGCTTCATGAATTTCTTCTAATGGTTCATGTCCACTTGATACTCCACCAAACCCCTTTATTGGTTCTCCTTCTGGTCTAATTTTTGAATAATCAAATTGAACTTCTGCTGCCCCATGAAAATAACTCTCTAATAATAATTTTAATGATTCTACCCATCCTTCTCGTGTGTCGGGTATTTCAAATAGTTCTTCTTTTTTATCTTTATTTAAACCTTTAACTATAATCTCACCTGCCCCTTTACAATCAAACCCTACACCAACACCTAACATACTTGCATCCATTAAAAAACAAAATGGTTTTGAATAATCTTCTTTAAGTGTAGCAGTAGATACGAATGCACAGTTATTAAGTGCAGCATATAATCCTTTCTCTTCTGTGATTGGTGTTCCCATAGCCCACAAACCACGACCAGGCGGTAAGAATTTCATAGTAAACATTCTCTCATACATCTCTTGTGCTGATGCTTGAGCTTGCCAGGCATTCCATCCTAATTGATAATTATCAATATGATTTTTTTGCATCGAGTAAGTACCTTCTACAACCCTACGAACTGTTTCCCACCATCTTTCATTTTTTCCGTTTTCTTTAATACGAGAATATGTCCTCATATAAACTAATTCACCTAAACCATTGAAACCAAATGGTGGTTTTTTCCTTTTATACTTACTTACAAAATTATCAGACAACTTGAATCTTTCCATTCAAAACTCCATATTTTTAAAAACTACGTTATATAAACTTCACTTACACTATTAACTATAATATATATTCAAATCATTTTAAGATTTTATTCAAATCCCTCAAGTTTTTTTTCAGAGGTTTTAAAATCATCATACTTATTTTTTAAAAAGCCCGTCAACAACTCATCTGAATCCATTTTATTTGTTTGCTCTTTTCCTTGCCACGAATTTCCTTCAAAAATTTCTATAGTACCAACATTAGTATTAATGTTTGCAGGATATGTAACACCATCTATACCAAATCTATTTTTAATAACATGAACTCTACCTGTATTAGCTATCTTATCAGTTGCTTTTCTACTTACTGACATAATAAAATCTGCCGTCATAACTTTACTATATGCTTCAGCAACTTTATCAGCTTCAATTACATCCTCTTCTAATGAACTTCTATTCGCTTGAGATGCAGTCCATATTGGTATATTATACTCTCCTGCCATACCTCTTAAATCTTCATATATATTTCCCAATGCTAACCTATACTCTTTTATTCCACTCATATCTCTTAAAATATCTGCATAATCTACAATTATTACATCGGGAATAATACCTTGTATTTCTAATTGATTTAAATGTGCTGAAAGTGTTTGTACGCTTGCACTTCTAGTAGGATAATGTTTAATAATTAAATTGCCCGTTAACTTATTAACTTGTTTCTCTACTTCTTCAATACTATATTTTAAATTTGCAGTAGGTATTCCTGTTAATATAGTATCATATCTCAATCCAACATATGCCTGATTTAATTCTAATGTATAATGTATTACAGTTAATCCATTCTTAATACAACCATTTCCTATACATTGTAACATCCACGTCTTACCAATACCAGCAGGTGCCACAATAACACCCAACTCTCCTTTACCAAGTCCACCATCCATAACTTCATTAATTACATCCCAAGGAGTTTTAACAGTTGTTCTAGCAGATTCTTCATATCTACTTAATACACTTTTAATATAATCATGTCCTAATTCAGCAACAGTTCCTGCTTTCATAGCACCATCAATTACTGCTTTTATTTGTTCATACTCACCAATCTGTAATAAATCTACTGATTTCAAAATTGCATTTTTTAATGTCTGATTTCTACAAAATTCAAGTATTGTTTTTTCAACAAACTCTAAATCTGTAGCTTCTCTACTATTATAAACTTCTTTAAGATTGTGTATAACAGACGTTTTTAAAATATCATTATCTAAATCTTCTATTATTATTTTTAACGCTTCTAATGTAGGACTCTTTTTAAATTCTAAAAAATATTTTTTGATATTATTAACTAACCATCTATCAGCCTCACTATCAAATATCTTTGAATCTAATATATCAAATATTGATTGTAAAAATGTTTTTCTAAATAAAAGTGAAGTAATTATCTTTTTCTGAAATGATGTTCCGAACTTACTTAATGTATCTGTATTATCCACTATTTTGATCTTCCCCGTATAAATCCTTGCTTACTAATTTTATTTTTTTCTTTCTATATCGAGCTACTGCCTTCTTTCTAATCAAATCTCTATTACGTTTATAATATTCCATATTCCAACGTCGTTGAGCTTCAAGCTTTTCATCGTCAGTTTTATATATTCTTTTTCTACCCACAATAAACTTTTATTTTTTCATATATCCATCTAATCTTAAAAAATGTTGATTGAGCCAACTATCAATATTAGGTAAATTAGTAAATAATCGATCTTCCATAAATAATTTTTCAAAATTATACTTTTGTAATTGAGGTTTATTATTATCTAAATGATTTAATAACTTCACTTTTGTTGTTCCACTAATATCTACTTCTTCAAGTTGCATTAATTTATGATTTCTATCAATCAATTCTGTATGTTCTGTTAACGTTGCTTTTAACTTATCTAAAGTATAATCTTCTGCCTCTATTAATTCAGGAAACTTCTTTATAATAGTTTTTAATCCAAATCTCGGTACACCAGGTACATTATCAGATTTATCTCCATCTAATATTTTATAATATATAAAGTTTTTAGGATGAATTTTATATTCCTCTACAATAGCATCTACATCATATAATTTTTTTCTAACTGGATTCCAAATTTTTATAGTATCTGAAACTAATTGCAAAAAATCTTTATCAGTTGACATTATTATAGATTTTTTAAATTTATTCATTACATAATATGCTATAACATCATCCGCCTCTATATTATCTACTGATACAACACTTATAGGTAACAACTCAAGATAATTTAATAACCGCTTTAATTGAGTTATCATATTTATTTTTTCATCATCAGAATCTAATCCTTCAGCTCTATTTACTCGTATAGTACCTCTTCTACGTTTTTTATATTCTGGATAAAATTTACGGCGGCGTGTAGATCCTCCCTTACCATCAAATACTATTACAACTCGCGTTGGTGCTAACATTCGAATTGCATAACCTATACTTCTTAAAAATCCAACAATTCCTCCGACGTGTATTCCATTTTCATTGGTGCTTGGAAATACACTAAAGACTCGAATAAACGTATTTAATCCATCTATAAGAAGTACTTTATCATCTACATCACCGCCATAAATATCTACTTTTGATTTATCTTTAATCTGATTTAAAATTGATACATAATCATTAGAGTTCATCCATTCCATCCTCAGTCATTACAACATCATCAATCCCTAATTCATCCATATCATATTTTAAAATTAATTTTTCACATATCAATTCATATAAATGTTCTTTTAAACCATCAACATCAGCAAGTAATTGCTTAAAATCTTTAGATTGAAATTTGTGTTCGTTTCCTAAATTATCAATAAGGTTATACCAAGCCCCAGCTTGCTTTACAAGTTTGTAATCTTTCATTACAGTTAACCAGCTACCTACATCATCAATTCCACTCTCAAAATAAAGTGGAAACTCCGCTTTTCTCAATGGAGGTCCCAATCTATTCTTTATAACCTGCGACAAAATAGTCATTCCAATAACATTCTTTTTAGCATCTTTTATTTGGCCTTTGTTCTTTAACCTAACTCTCGTAGATGCATGGAATGGTAATGCTTTTCCACCACTTGTTGTCCAAGGGTCACCAAACATAACACCCAATTTTTGTCTCAGTTGGTTTGTAAACACAAGAGCTACTTTTTGTCTACCTATCATTTGAGTAATTTTTCTCATTGCTTTAGATATAATGATTGCTTTTGCCGTTGCCCAACCATCCTTATCAAAGTCTGCTTGCATTTCTACTTTCGTAGATGCGGCTGCTACTGAATCAACCAAGATTGTTACTACTCTATCTTTATCTGATTCACGAACTTTAGCTACTATATGTTCTATAGCCTCAAAAATATCTTCTACTGTTTCTAAATGTAAATACAACATACTGCTTACATCTACACCAATAACTTTTAAAAAGTCTTGACTAACTGATGTTTCAGTATCTATATAAACTGCTACACCACCCTTTTTCTGAGTTTCAGCTAGAATGTGTGCACCAATTAAAGATTTTCCACTCGATTCCAATCCATTGATTTCTGTAATTCTACCTACAGCAATTCCACCATCTGGCTTATTTGATATTGCTAAATCTAATAATGTAGAACCTGTAGAAATAAATTCCTTTATATCTGTTGGTGTTCCTGTTCCACTATCTAAGAAATAAGCAACTTGATCGGTATCTTTAAATTGTTTGTTTAAATTTTCTGCTAATACAGCAGCAAGATCGTCTCTTGTACTCATATAAAACTCCTAAATTAAAATTGGGGGATGTTGCCACCCCCCGAATTTATGTTATTAACTATTAAATAAATCGTCAAATGCATCTGTTGCAGATGAAACAGTATTTGTACTAGTTTCAGCAACTGGTGCAGGAGCAGGCTTAGAAGTTTCTTTCGATTCTTCACCTGCATCTTCTGATTTTCCTGAAATCCAAGATTCAAGAACTGAAGTTAATTCTTCATACGATTGTTCTTTATAGATTTCATTCAAATTCTTCTGATTATTCAAAAGTTTTTCCATAAGATTTGCATCTTCTGTAATTGGAGTTTGGTTTGGTTTAACCCTAATATTTGTTTTAGGGAAAGCCGTGCCCAGTTCTTCAGCAGTTTTAAACTCGACTACAATATCACGACCATTCATAGCATCTGTAATATCAAAGTAATCAGGATCTGTATTAATAGAAAGTAGTTCTTGATAAACTGTCTTTCCAAATCCCCAGAACTTAACACCTTCAGATTCTTGACCACGAACTACAACTGGTGCAAAAGTTCTCATTTTTGCTTCCAATTTTTTACCAATTTGATAATCATCTCTACTACCACCTTCTTTGAGTTTTTGAGAAAACTCTTCGATTGGATCTGGACGACCGTTTGAAATTGGTGAAAGGTAATTCTTCGAGCCTATTTGATAATGAAAAAACAACTCAATAAATGGGTTGTCTTTATTATGCAAATACGGAACAATTCTAATTTGAGTCTGCCCAGCGGGTGGTTTCCATAGATTGCTTACACGAGTATTTGAGTCTTGAAGTTGCGATAACCTTGCTTTGATTGCATTAATATCCATTTTTTAATCTCCTATATTATGCTTTATTTTTTATTATTCAATTTGTAGTTATTTCATTATAACCTACAATAATATATATAAACTAATTCTTGAAAAGTGTATTTTTTTTATTTGGATAAAAACTTTTTATTCATTGTTTTAGCCACAGCCCCAACAGAAGTTACATCAATGAACTTAGCATCTTTTCCATACATTGCTTTAAATGCTTCTTTAGTAGTATCTCTTGTATAATCAGAATCTCCAATAAAATAACTAAGAACTTTAACACCCTTACCACGAATTTCTTTCATCATTTTTTTGGTATGTTTAATTGCTTGTTCATTATAATACCTAATTGTACCATTACTAAACATAGGCATTCCATCTGAAAAGTTTAAGAAGTAAGATTCTTTTTCATTAGAACCACTACTTATTTTATCCATAATAGCTTGATAACATAATCCTTCGGGTGTTGTTCCTGAAGTTCTCAAATATTTAAAATACTTTTTAATATGAGCTATTTTATTTTTTCTACTGTCATAAGCCATCAAAATAGCTGGCATTTCTTCACTTCTTCTACTTTGACGATTATAAGTAGTATATCTAACTGAAACTTCAACTGTCAAACCTTCAATCATTGAAGCTGCTTTACAAATAGCGACAGTAGCTTTAATAGTGTTAGTCCACTTATCTCCACTCATACTACCACTAGCATCAATTGAAATATGTAAGTGAGCGTCAGCGTAACTATCAATAAAGACAGAAGAGAAAACTCTTTCGTTTCCAAAACCTAACTCAGCAATCAATCTCTTATCAATTCTACCACTATCTTTACGAGTCCATTTGGTATCTCTACTCTCATTACGAACTTTAAGTTTCTTACCTAACATAGTTCCAAGTCTTAATCCTTCAGCAACCGTATTATCTGAATACTTCGCATGATATGAATAGTTAGTTAACACTTCACATAAATCATTTTCTAATAAACCATCAGTAATTCTATCAATAACAACACATTTAGTCATACCGTTATTATAAGAATCAGTTCTCCATTCATATTCACCAAGATTTTTAGCACCAACATCAGTTAATTTCATACCTGATTCTTCTACTGCACTTATTTCACTAGCATACTTTTTAGCTAACTTAGTTTTTTTAGTTTTACCATTTACAAAATCTTTCTGTTTATCAAATGCTCTTTCTAATTGTTTTTTCTGTGCTTCTGAAAGAACAATATCACTACCACTTGAATGCCCTCTTCCAACTTCACCACCTTCAACAGCCTTTTTTAATCCTTCAAACTCTTCATCAGAAAGTTCTTTTGATTCACTTTTACCACTACCACTACCTTCTTCTTTTTCTCCATCTTTACTTTCAGAAGCAGGTTTGCTGGAAACTTCTCCGAACTCATCAGTTTCTTCAACACCATCTTCTAAATTATCAAGAATAATGTGGTAGATACTAACTGCTATTTTAAAAGCAGATTTAGTATCTTTAATAGTTGATGGGTGATTTTCTACAAAAAGTAATTTATAAATCTTATCTAAATCAGTAACAGCGTTTAAATTTCTATTCTCATTAGTTAAATTAATTATTCTAAATATATATGAATTCCAATCATTGGAAGTATATTCATCAGATTTTAATGCTTTATCAATCACATTAGAATGGAAATATGATTTATACATTGAATGATAATACCCCTTATAACCAGGAGAGTTTTTAAAGATATGATAATCAATTCGTCTATCTTCTACATAATTAAGAAGCATTTTCAAATGACTAAGTACTGAAGTTTTATCATATCCTTTTTTCTCAGCTTTAAGAATTGTTTCATTATCAGTAACAAAACCACCAGTAAGATTTCTTAGAAATTCGAAATCTGAAAGAAGTATATGTGAACCTTCGTGAAGAGCCAAACCAACAGTACTATCAAAATTCTTTTCTTTTATATTAGAAGAAATAACAACTTTTTTACCATCAGTATAAGAATCTTCTCCACTTTTAAAAGTAACTCTAATATCATTTCTACCAGTAACAATATTAACAAAATTAGAAATAGAACGTCTATAAGATGCAAGTGCTATAGTATCTACTTTTGGTTTTTTTACTTCTTCTTCGCCCCAACTATCAAATATAGAAGTTCTCCTACCAAAATCATCCCCCATCCAAAAGGATGAATTAGAAGTTTTAGGTGAATTAGCACTATATTTTTCACGAAGTTTCATCGGATTAAAATGTTTTAAAACTGGCATCTTTTCTTTATTTTCCTCATTTATCATAGTTGATCTTACACACAAATAAGCTAAAAGTCAAGGTATTTTTTAAGTTTTTTGGGCAAGGGGGCTTAATAGTAATGCTCTGTTTCAGTCCTATTGACTCTACGGGGGATAACCGTATTGACACCATCTTCAGCCCCACCATTCCTTAATTAAATACCTAATTTCCATATAAGATCATACGCATAAAACCAGGTACAAGTCAAGGTTTATTTTATTTATTTTCGATGTTATCTATATCTATAATTTTATATAACTTAGTGTTTATTCTCTGTATGCTATCCTCTGAATCGAATAGTAGGATGCAATTCTTATAATCGTCCCAATCAATGCTGAATGTTTTGTCTAAAACTCCATTATTTAACTTACGAATTAAGGTATTTAATGCATTTATAGTATAAAGTGTATTTGAATGCTTTTTTCTATGTAACGATATTGTATTTCTAACTCCATCAAGAAAATCATCTGATTTAGGTATATTATATGTACACATTAATTGCGTTGGATCATCTATATTTGATAAAATATATATTTTATTATAAAAAATATCATTACACTCTATAATAAGATCAATTGTAAAATCTAAATTATGAATATCCGTAAAAGTGCATAATAATTGAGTATTCATTAATCTAACTCGCCACTTAATAGTTTAAGTAGAGCAGATTTAGTACCACCTTTTTCTACAAGCACTCTCTCAAGGTTTCCATCCTCAGTATACTTACTTCTAGTTTTCAATAATGGTATCTCTTTTCCATCATCATCTATATACATTAAAAAGTCTCCCTTTTTCGGATTTTCTGATTTTCTAATTCTACCTGATTTATATAATTCTGTAATTTTAGAAACCATCTTCTCTGCCTCTTCACTTCCCGTTAAAGGAACTCTTGAAACTTTTCCAGCGTTTTGATATAAAAAAGAACCCACTCCTTCAGGAGGATCATGTCCTACAATACTAAACATCATAAAATCATATATCGCGCGTGGATCATCATCAGCTGCATCTAAAACACCATTCATCAGTTCTATATGTAACTCATCAGGATTTTCAGATTGCATTATTCTTTCCATATAAGCACCTTGCATACTTTCAGGTAATTTTTGTATCTGATGTATATAAGCTGTCTTATCAGTTGGATGATGTAATATCATCTCTCTTCTTTCATCACTACCTGGTTCCGTATTATTTATTGCATCAACTGCACGTCTAGGACCTAATTGTGCTAATTGTACATTTTTTCCATCTTTAACGGATGATGCAATTAATGCTGTTCTCTCACCATCAGGAGTTTCCGCATAAATCACAATATCCGCTCTAAACTTATCATCATCTATTCCCCCTTCACAATCTACCTTAATTTTTGTACCCTCTGGAAAATTACCTTTTTCTAATAAATCTTTTGCAACAGCTATTTCAACTGCTACATTTTTATTACTCAAAATATCTTTAAGTTTATTTGTCATACTTTCAAGATTCTCAGGATCGCTAAAATATTTCAGCGCATCAGCACGTAAGTCTGCAATATTTACTACCATACCATTTTTTGTTGTAACCGTTCCTTCTTTCATAAGGGATTCTAAAATTTCAGGTATTTCTTCTTCAGTATAATCTGATTCACCCAAAGCGTATGCTAAAGCAACTATTCCCTCATATGCAGTTGATTCTCCACGTTTAGATTTACCTACTATAGTTGGTTTTGAATGAACCGATATGTATTTACCATCTGGTGACCAAGCGGTTAAATGTTTAGAAGTAACCTTGTTAATAGTATATCCTTTTGCCTTTAAATCTTCTGCTAACTTTTTTATACTCTTTGCTCTACTACCTTTTGGCCTATCAATCACATCATAGTAATATTTTTGTTGTACTTCTCGTTTACTAAAAATAGCATCAGCTAAATTAAATTTCTCCTCTTCACTCGCACTACTACCCAAATGTAAAGGTATTCCTGTTGATTCCGTTATATCACGTGAAGTATTTTTATACCCTTCAATTCTTTTCTTTGCTTCTTCTGTTTCTAGAGAATCTTTTGATTTTTTTAAGTTTTTTTGTATGTTATTATACTCTTTTTTGAATTTGGGACTCCAATGTTCTTTTTTCAAATCATCATGTTTATCTACAGATAAATCTTTACGATAATCACCCTCTTCACCTTCTTCACCTTCTTCACCACGAGTATAAACCCTTTTTGATCTTGGTGAACTATATGTTTGACCTTTTTTAGCTTTCTTTCTTGCCTTTGCTAATGTATCAGCAATCACATCAGCTTTTTCTTCTTCAGTAAGATTAAGATTATCTAATAATGAATAGATAGCCTCAAGACTCCAACCTTCTTTTATAAGTTGTTTTTTTAATAACATTACATCATCAGCTCTTTTAAAGTTAGGCATACCATCCTTACATCTCCAAGCTATTTCATTTACTATATCTTTAAATTTCATAACGTTCCATAGTGTGATAATTTTTTCCTGCTGTAATTTTGGTTGGATACCCATCTACCTCAAGTATTTTTTTAATATCATTCAATATATTTTCACCATCTTCTTTACAATAATCAAATAGAAAAGCGTCATAATTATATAATATCAATTTACTCTTCTTATTCTGTAAACTTTTCTTTAAGGTTGTTATCAAGCTCATATTTCTTTCAGTTTCCATTAACTGAATCATATAGTTAAACAATTTATTTGGATTCATATCAAATAAATTGCTTTTAATAAACCTTCGGTTATAAATATCGGAAACTACTTGTTTCTCCTTATTATAAGTATTCCATAAAGTATTAACATATTGATTAACCCCTTCAAAATATGGTATTTGTTGTGCTATTTCTTTTGTAATACCACCATATAAATATTTAAAACTTAACTTCTTAGAATCTTCATAATTTGTATTATACTGTTTTGCAAAATATTCATGAACAGATTCTTTAGGTAAATCATATTCTATTTTATTTCCAACTAATCTTAAATGATATGAATCAAAATCATATTCTATTAACATACCTTCATTTTTAAATCTGCTAACAAATCGTTCCCTACTTCCATCTGATTTATTTAATGCCGCATAATTGATCCCCCCAAAACTATTTGAAGGACGTCCTGTAGAAGTTAATAAATTATATTGAGTATATTCATATCCATCTTCTGTATATAACCCACCCGCTTCAATAAAATTTAAATTATTAATCATCTCATTATTATATTCATCAAATGTAAAATTATCTAAAATATACTCTGCATATTGAAATGCAAATCTACAATATTCAAGATGTTTCAATATTGGTATGTATTTATTTAAATCTTCAATATTAAAATAATTCATCTCATACCACTTATGCGTTTCAAAATCAAATAATTCATTAACTTTATAATGTTTATTACTTACCGAATGTAAATAATAATGTAGATCGATATAATTTTGTAACTTAATTTGATGAAGAGCTTCTTTTGCTCCAAATATATATGTTTTTTTAAAATTCAAATTTAAATCTGTAACATCTATTTTTTTAGCATCACAATTTGAAATATTAATCAAATATTCATTTTCAAAATCATTTAAATATACTAAAGAAATCGGGTTGAATATACTATGCTTATTAATATCATCATATATAAACTGTACAAAAACTTCTTTGTTTTCTAATTTAGAATACAACTCTTTTGCACTATTACTAGTTTCGACTATTTGTATTTTATTCAATGAATATAACCTTTGTTTTTAACTATATTATTTATAGTATTTAATATAATTATTAATCAACACTTTTAAACCTTTAAATTTTTTATCAGCTAAAAAAACTGCTTCTCTATTAGCTCTCATTGCCCCAATCCTACTTCCCCGTAATTTCCAAGTAATAGCATAATATGTATATAAAGGATCTAAATTCATAAGATTCTTTTTAATTTCAAATGGAACTTTTTCACCTACTTTTTTAGCAAAAAATCTTATAAAAAATCCATTATCATAATCTACTAATAATGGTATTTGTTTACCTGATTTTATTGGATTAACAAAGTTAGTATCTTGTGATAAAACTTGATATCTCTGTGTATCATCTTCTATAGATAATCTATTAAATGGAACTATAACTTTGCTAGCTTTATTATGCTCTTCTCCAGTCATATAAACTATTAAACCATTATTTAAATAATGTGAATGGTATTTTAACCCCGATGGTACATTTCCCCCAAGAGAATATCTAAATTGTTTAAATTTAGTTTTACCTAAAAATTTAGTAGATAAAGTTTTTTTATTAATAGTTTCTATTTGTTGCATACTCATAATATTATTGAGAAACTCTTTCACTATACTTCATTCTACCACTATTAATTAATATCTGACTATGGTCTTTTTTCATTTTACCTATCAA
>CEPZ01088416.1_pt1 | contig 13904 bp, 10 predicted proteins | sample 530461 | NCBI WGS metagenome assembly CEPZ01 (sample SAMEA2620106, study PRJEB7988) | marine metagenome | isolation source: saline water (ENVO:00002010), including | reverse complement strand
TATATCTGAATTTGTTGGACTATCAGTAAGCTTAAATAACTTAAGACCTGTACGGAATCTTAGTGTATCATCATTAGGGATACGGAATACTAATAATACATCACCAAGGGAATCTGTGGTTATATTACCACCATAGCTTGGTGCAGTAAGTTCGGCGCTTGTAAATGAAGCAACATTAGCACAATAAGCGCTTACATCTTCACCATCAAAGAATGGATACATACGAGTATTTGGTTTCAAAGCATTGACAGTTATTTGAATAACCTGTGAACGCATGAATGGTACTATAGAAACATCAACAACTTTAGGTCCAATACTTTCTGTTTGTGTACCAGGACGAACATTCAATTGAATACCAGTACGAGATTGTCTTTGTGTGGTTGTTGTGGTATGAGTCGTTTCTGAACGACCGAAAATAGTTCCTCCACCAGAACGATCAAACTCAATACGACTAATACCAACATCGGCAGTTTCAGAAGCAGTACTTGTACCTGTCCAATTAGTTTCCCAATCACCCCATTGTGTACCCCAGGCTTCTGCTAATTGTTCCCAAGCATCTAAATTACCATCAAAGTTAATTTGTACATCTGGTCTTTGTGTTGTATCTGTCCATGCATCCTGATCAGGATCAAGAGTCATGACACCTACCCAATGGAATAACAATTCACCAGAAGCATTTCTTATTTTAGAAGCAAATGGTTGATGTGCATAGATAGAATGAACATATGGTAGCGTTAATAATTCACCATCTGTTGGAAGTTCAATAGCAGTAACGGTAGCAGTAGCACCAGATGTATCACCAGTAACAGTAGTTGAAGTAGCCCATGTTCCTGAACTAATTTCACCATAAAGTACATCAGTATTATCATGGATTAATGTACAGTCAGCAGTAGCAGCATCAAGACTTGCTCCCTGGTAAATATCTTCACCTCTTGTGAAAGTACCACTAATTGGTGTTACTGTAAGTTTAACATCGTTTGGTTGTAAAGCGATATTTGTTGAATTTGTAGAATCATAATCAAGGGCAATATTATGTAATACAAACTTTGGTCTAGCTGATCCTTCTTTTTCATCAATAGCAATTTTATAATCGATGTTTGTTATATCACCAACACCATGACCAGCAAAAGAATCTACAAATATACCATTCTTAAATCTATCAACTCCAGAACCATCAAGAATTTGTAATTCAGCAGTATCTTTTTCCAACAGAGAAAGCGAAGTGTAATATTCTAAGTTATTAATTCTTTGTTCAAGAACAGAAATATCCTTCATTGTAAAACGACGGTTATCTGTCTGCTTAACAATTGAAGATAGTTCTGGTCGTCCAATATTAGCAGCAACATTAGGAGCAAGCGATGGAAATGGAGGAATTGTAACAACAGCCAGTGTCATAGATGAATCAATATCATCTGGTGTTTTTGGAGTTTTAGATGCTACACCCTTATGAATTTTAAAATTACCATCAATATCAAGAACTATTTTATCTTTACGACCAATGTAATATTCCATATCATATGTCATATTCTCATTTGGAGCAGACATATGAACACCACCAGAAGGAATAGTAAATGCACTACTATTAGCTGGATTAGTTGATACTGTGGCAAAAGTAGTAGCATCATTAGCTGTGTTTGTTCTGACAGGACGAATATCAACAGAGTCCCTTAAATCAAACTGTTTACCAGTTGTTGGTGATGTAAAGATTGGAATTTCTTTAGTTGTAATAGCTGTTGTATTAGCAGGTAATGCATCATCAATTGGATATGAATCAACAGAAAGATAACCAACACCCTGTGAAGTATCATGAGTGAAATAATCTAACTTAACTAACATATAATCACCAGAAGTAATTGTAAGTGTAGAAGTAGATAGTTGTTCTAATTGACCATGATCATAATAATTATCTTTTTGTCCAGTATCAAGAACAAAATGACTTGTTACATCAGTACCTTCACCTAATGCGGTAAATACTGTTGCTTTCTTACGAACTTCTGAAATTTGAAATACATCAGATAATCCTAATCCCCAAGGACCTACCGTGTTTGCTGTATGAGTAGAGGTTGAAATTTGTACATAACGAGTAGATTTATAACTCTTAGCAATTTCTTGACCATCAGTCTTTTGAAGCTGGATTTGGACAGCAGCAGTACCTGTAGCCGAAAGGCTTTCGTCAATACCATAAGAAGCTGAGGTTGCCGAGTTAATAGTGATGGAACGACCAGAACCATCAGTACCTGTACCACCCATGTCAATTATATGACCAGATTCGAAATATTTGGTATATGTTGTATCTAATATAGAACCAGGTTGTGTTGAAATAACCATCGTATTAGCATCAGTAATAGAAACAATACGATAAGGACCATTTGCACCAAGTTTAACTTGATCCCAAACATCAAAATCATTTACAAAATCTGTTGCTCCCATACCATTAATTGTATTAGAAGCAGCTCCAGTATTAGCAGTACCAGGTAAAGAATCTGTTTCAGCGGCAGCTTTAAGTGAAACCACAAACCCTTCAAGCTTTTGTGTTGCATTTAAAGCACCTGTTGCGTATGGATAAACCTCAGAAGATTCACCAGTAGCAATAGTAAATGTACCATCTGTTGCAATAGTAGCTTCAAAGTCTTTTAAGAATTGGAAGTTATTATCAATAGTACCACCAGAGTCTCTCAGGCGTTTTATAAAGCTTTGAGGTATAGGAAATACGCTTGTGTTAAAACCAGTCTCATTTAATGTAGCAGAACCAGAAGTTAAAACAGTATCACAAATACCATCTGCACCAGTAGCATTGTTCAAATAAATTGATTTAACATCAGCAAATGTATTAGCAGACATTTGGACATCAAAAAGATACAAGCGGTATTGAGCATCTTCTTTACCAGAAGTACCAGATTCATGAATAACAGCACGGACAAAAGCTGTACCAATTTCAGAACCAGGAGCAGCATGAGTACCATAAGACAAATCAGTAACAGCTCCAGCGGCAGTATCTCTTAATGATACTGTTGATACATCATCAACATTCCAAATGCCAGCCATTTCATCCACAAGAACGTAGTTTCCGTAATTAGCTGGGATTGGTTGTGCTTCAATCTCTAATGTATCTGTACCTTTATCTGTAGATAGCCATTGTGTTACTAATGTTTCATATTCAAAACCATGAACATATGCTTTACCAGCTTCAACACCAACAGCAAGTTTATTAACATCACCACCGTTAGCAAGAGTTAAATAACCAAGGTTCGTACCATCATCTAAATGCTCGCGGACACGTATAAGCATAGGGTTGACAGTATAATTACCAGACTCTTCAAAAGTGCGTCTTGCAAATTCTTTTCTTAAATCACCATATTCTGTTCTATCTCCACGAACTGCTACAATACCATTTTTAATTTCCATCAATTCATAGAAATTAGTAAGATCGGTTGTAGTAAGAGATTTTTTGTCGAGTGTAGCAGTTAGCTTTAATCTATTAGCACCAGGCGCAGCAAAGTTAGACGCGCCTTGAGCAGGATCAAGTAGGTCTGAATCATCAGTAGAAGAAATAATGGATTCTGTTATAGTGTAACCAATTTTATATGATGGAGTACCTGTATACTTATCAAGTAATATTGTTTGTTTAGAAACACGAATAAAATTACCTTTAGCATATATGATACCAGAACCAATAGTTACGGCCGATCCCATACCTGTATGAGTAGTAGTATTAACAGTATTAGCCCAAATGCCACTATTTGAAGTTAAGACTTCATTACTAGAAAAAATTTGTGATGTACTATTTGTTCCGGCAGCAGTATACTTGACAAAAATAGTATTATATTCTGGTGCAGCAACTTCCGACCCAGTGGCAGAATTTACAACATGAGCAGTAACACCAGAATTATTACCAGTAACTGTTGTACCAACAAACAATGAAGGTGTTATAGCTGTGTTTGCATGATTATTATCACGTAATTGGACATAAGAATATTTTATATCTAAGAATAGTTCACAACCAGCAATAATAGTACCTTCTTTAAAAATATGGGTACCATGCTTTTCAATCTGGTTTTGTAGATATGATTGGATTTGTGTTAGTTCTCGTGCTTGTACAGCAAAACCAGGACGAAATAAAATTCGATGAAAATCATCACCCTCATCAAAATCGTCATAATAAGGATCTACATTTAGGTCGGTAGATATTACCATTCTTTTTTTAACTTTCTTTTATTTACTACGCTTCTTGTACAAGATAACCTTTATAATGGTTTAATTTGCCAGATGCTACAGAGGACATATTACCAGCACTTAAATTATTTTCTTTACAGTATTTAGACATGTTTTCAATTAATTCTTGTTTACCATCAGGGTGAGTAATTAACCATTTTTTAGTATTACGAATTGTACCTTTTTTACTCTCACTTAACTTTTTCTTTGTTTCTTCTGACATTGGTATACCTTTATTATAAGGTATTCGTCCTATAGTTGCTTTACTAATTTTCTTTCGTGTTTCTTCACTATGTTTTTTACCTAATCTAAATGTATTTCCAAATTTAGATTGTTGTATCTTTTTCTTAGCTTCTTCTGTATGTTTTCTACCATACATTGGATTATTAATACCAGAACGATTTTTACCTCGCCAATAATTATTCTCACTCATTTTTTGTTTAGTGATATTAGTATGTTGGAAAAGACCTATACCACCTTTATTCATATTGTAACCATTATTAAAACTATCATATTTTGTAATAAAGTGTTTTTCCATTTTACAAATATGATCTAAATCAGGTGAACAATATAATTCTTCAATAGTAAAATGTTCAATACCAATAGAATACATTGCTTCATATATTTCATATTGTTTGGTTAACTTTTTACCTCGTTCTTTATGTTCCTCAAATCTTTCTTGTACTGTTTTACTTGTTAGTCCAATATAACAATTAGTATTTTTGCTATTTCTAATTACGTAAATTAAATATTTGCTCATGGATATCTCCTTTTGCAAATATTTATAAGAAACTAAAATTAGATAACTACTATCAGAACCTCACTACCAACTTGACGTCTTCTATCTGATCGGTCGCACGGCTTACAGGAGATCGATGCTCCACATACATAATATCACCAGAATGATCTAATAGAGGTCCATTATTAGCTACTGAAACTGTGCCTGTTGCAGCAGATGTACCACCAGTAATTGTTTCTGAAACTGAGAATAATCCATCTGTTTGTGTTGCTTTAACCACAGTTGTATTAGCTTCAACCACATATCCTGTTGTAGTTGAAGTACCGCCAGTAATAACTTCATCAGCAACAAAGGTACCAGAAATACCAGTAATAGTTAAATTGGTTGTGTGTTCATAAGTTGAAGCTGTAGCAGCAGAACCGTTAGCAAGTAATGGATCACGTATAAGACCGATTACTCTAAAATCATTATCTGTTGTAAATGTACCAGACTCATCTTTATCAAACTTAGTATTCAATATAACATTATAACCCATTAACTCTTGAGCGGCATCTGAACCATGACCACCAGGAGGACCAATATATGCTTGTGCTGTTACACCAGAAGAAGTATTACCAGTTACAGCAATAGTGGCTCTTGTATAATTTTGTCCTTGGTTTGTTACAGTCATCGAATAAACAGTATTTGATGTGGTATTCATTGTTGAAATAGCAGTTGCATTAATACCATCACCAGAAATTGTAACTGTTGGCGCGATAGAATATTGCGATGAAGTATCCAATAAAGTAGTAAATGCTGCCTTTGTAACTAATACTTTTGTTGTGCCATTATATGTAAATACTTCTTGGTGTTCACCAACCCCTGTACCACCAGTGATATAAATCGTATTGTTATTATAATGGTCATCAGAAGCCGAACCACTACTTGCAATAGTCATTTGCGTTGTATTTGCTACAGCAACCAACGTGCCCGTATTATAATTATCGAATTGTGCTCCACCAGCAGTTACTTCTACAATCTCAATAGCACCATTAACCGAAGCTTGTTGGACATCCCATTGGGTTGCTCCATTATTTGCAGTAAGAGTCTCAACAGGGATAAAATTAGTTGTCAAGAATTTAACAGCATCCGATGCAGATACAGTATACATGAATTTCCATACATAGCCATCAGCAGTAGTAATTGAGGTTGTGTCTGTACCTGTTGGTTTAACTGTAGAACCTGTTCCATTATTATTAAATAGACACTTATATACATTAAAATCATCGGTTACAACAAAGAAATTTTCGTTGTTCATATCAACTGTATTTGAGTATTCTGTATATACAGTACTAGAAGTCCAATCGTAACGGGTTGCTGCCAAAGAAATATCTGTAGATTGAACTCTTTTCATACTTAACATATCACGCCAATGTTCAAAATCTGTATTGGCCGTAGCATCAACAGGCGTTGGTGGTGCATTATCGTCTGACCATGGACGAATACGACCAATAAACATGTAGAGATATGACGGTACCGCTTCATTGAGAGACTCAGCAAATTGGTCGGCGTTATATACTCTAAATTTTGAAGTAACAATTGACGGCATTATAACTTACCTTATGAATTTTCGGTTAATAGTATTGCTTCTTCCCCAGGGCCATTTTCTGTTTCATTTGGTCCTGTAAGAACTTGGTCTTGCATTGCAGCTTGACGGTTTTGCATTTCTACATTAATAACATCAACAATACTGACATAAGCAGGAACTTCACTACCCTTCATGTCGGCTCTTTGTAAAAATACTGCTAGATTATTTAATTGTTCATTAGTAAACATTTTATTTCTTCTTCATTACCATATGTACTATTTATAATTATACTTCAGTAAACCAGCAACAGTACCGACAAATATACCCTCATTAATAGCTTTATTTAACATTCTTGTATTTAGAGATGTTGTAGAATGGTTCATTTCGGAAATATACTTCAGCTATACCCCTTTCATCAACATGCCACCGGTGTTAATGTTGCCATATTAAGAAGTACCAGACGACATATTATCAGAAAGTACCAGATCCTGAGCGAGATGCAACTTGTTGACTGATTGTAAAGTGGGCATCCTCGGTGGTTGCACCTGGATCATCGATCATCGCCGCGATTTTTAAAAAAGTGTTTGATAACCCGTTGCCTGCGTCTGCCAGGAATATTAGTGATCCAAGGAGATCCGCCGGCGCACCAGTGATGGTAGGGCCCTCTGCCGCACCGGCATCTGTGGATAGCGCCGTGATATCACCGGTGGTATTCCCAGAATAAAAATTCCAATCTCCAGAGGAGTCAACGGTACCACGATACTCTCCAGCGGTATAGTCTCGAAATCCCATCATTCTCTGCGCCATACTCTTCCACCAGAAGGCAAGGTACCGATATAGTTTGTACTCAACCCAAGACCGGTATTAGAATAAATAAGGGTTACACGGAAACCCTGGTCTGGATTTACCTGTGCTATATCACGGATCATGATAAAGTCATCAAGTTCAAGGTCAGTATTAAACGACGTACCGGTACCTATCATAACATTTGTAGCATCCAGTTCATCGATAACAGTGGTAGCCAATTCGGCTATGGTATTAGCTTGGTATGTACCAATAGTAGTATTCGATCCCGGAGCTACGGTACCTCCGGCATTTAGTATTCCACCCATTGGATAAAACATGTAATCCTCAACAACACCGGCAATTGCAGTATTAGCATATGGGTATGATATTTGGACAGTAAATTCTTCTATGGAGTTATTAGAGCCGTATCCAAGATCATTTACTTCGGTTATATATTCTTTATTCAGTTCAAAATCAACTATGGACTCACCACTACCGGAGATGGAGAAGTCCAGTTCGTCTACTACGTTTACTTCGCCGAACATTTTAGTACCGGATGGATGAACAGTTCTCTTGAGAATATCACGGTACCGTGCAATGTACTGGTTCGTTTTTAGTACATATGAATACTCTTGGTAATAAAAATTATCCTGGAGAAACTTGTTGGAAGACAGAAATCCATCGGTACCGACATAATGTCCGGCAGATTGTGATTGTCCAACAATAACAAAGGTAGTACCATTGAGTGCGGTTACTATTTCTCCGGCTTGGAATGTACCGACGACATGGGATATATACAAGCTATAGTTTGATGCACCGGAGACTATGGTTTTTCTTACTTGCTCGACAATAGCGGTAGCTCCGGAGTCATTACCCTCAATTTCTATATTTTCAAGTTCGAATAATACATCGGATCCTGGAAACTCTATTACTGTCAGTATTTCCCAAAGTACCCAATTACCATCGGATGCTCGGAGTATATCTTCACCCGGGTAATAGAATTCCACATTATCATCATATAATATATGGAAGAGGAAATTATAAGACTTCTCGGAACCACGGGACCTGTAGAAGGATATTATGTTCTTCAACATATTTGGAGTATTTGTAAGATGGTTTCTTGGTATGTTGATAAGGAAATCATCTTCAAAGAACTGGATATATTCATCCAAAGTACTATCAATATCACGGTAGCTTAAAATATTCTGAGAGACATCTACAGCATTACCGGTTTGTTCCATCCACTCGTAATAGGCTTCTAGGAATGCAACGAATTTCGGTCCTTCTTCTCGGATGAAGTCTGGAAATTGCTGTTCTACCAGTGTGGATATTTTGTTGTTTGTGGCCATGGTTTAATTACGATCTTCAACGGTTGTGATTGTGGAGTCCACTATTCGGATAATCTGTTCTCTGGATGGGATAACATCATTGGAATCGGAAGCTGAGGTAAATGACAGTACACCATTATTATTAACAGAGGTCGGAGCAAAGGCTGAAAGTGTAATTAGTCCTGTGGTATAATTAACAGTACCGATGTTGGTATTCACAATGGTTTTTACTCCACCGGAAGAAGTATATGTACGGAGAAGACCATTACCATCGTCTTCTATGAAAGAGGTAAGTCCGCCAAGGACAAATGAAGTTGATTGGACTGTACCAACATGACCATCGTGGACATCGTGGACATCTGAAGATGGAAGAGCATTACGGAAATCGATGGTATATGTAGATGATACATTTACCGTTGGTATTATATTGATTTTCATCTTAATAGTGGTCATATTACCCTGGATTGAATTATCTGTATTGTCAATAGCTGTGGAGAAGGACGAGAAACGGAACTTCTTACCAAAATCATCAAGATCGCTTGTTTGATATGTTGTAATAGAATTAAGTACCTCTGATTCAATAGTACCGGCGTTTTTACTGGTTTGGTCTGGATTCCAGTTAACCTGTACTGTCGGTACAATAAACAAGAACGAAGCATCCACTACTACAGGATCAATGGATAATACATTACGTGTCTGTAATGATGCGACGATAAGATCCTTGCGAGCGTCGGAAATAATGGTAGCTGTACCTGATGGATTTACAGCAATATAAACACGACCGTAAATTGGTGGATCATTTTCTTCACCACCCCAAACATTGACAGAGGTAAAGTCTGTATTTTCAGACATGATGAAACGTTCATAATCTTTTTCTGTTACAGCTCGATTCTGGCGTTCAAAATGTAACGGTGCGTTTAGTTTGATAGAATCAATGGTTTCAATTTCATGACCACCGACGGCAGTAGTTGTAGTTGTTGCGGTTATATTAGAGTAACCAGAAATAGCGGCCAAGCTGGTAAAATCTGTTGCGCCGTTGCCTTTTGTTGTGTTACATACATGGTAATCTACAACTATAACATTTCCGTTATTTACGGACTTACCGAGAATATCATCGCCGAAGTAAATACGGTATTTTTCATCTTCGGCTTCTTCCAAGAAGTAAATTGTACTGGTACCTGTTACTTCTGTAAGGTCGTTCTCAAGTGTATATACTGTGGATGTGGTACTACCGGCTGTTTCTTTTACAGATACGGTAATTCGGTTCAAGTCTACATTTTTGTTAGGTAGGATATAATCGACTGGATTTGAATCATCCACTGTAAATTCATGGGTAAGTGGAAGTCCCTCGGCAAGTTCAATACCTGATAATACATATGTATCGGAAGATGATTTGGTTATAACGTGACCGACTGTGGTTGTGAAAGTAAGAACCTCGTCGTCTACAGTTGTGGTAAATGCTGTATTCTTCGGAACGCTTATTGTATCCGGAGTGTCGGTTGGTACGATAGTAAGAGTGATTTCCGCGACGGCTCCCTTAACGGAGGTTGTCGTGTATCCGATTTCATTAGCTCTTTCGATAACATTATTTCTTAATTGTGCGGAATTAAGAAACATTTCATTAGCAACCATGTTTAGATAAAACGAATTATAATGTGTATTATAAGCGAGTAAGTCCAACAATACTGATATATTTGAACCATCGAAATCATAATCTACAAAATTAGTTTGAGAGGACAAGAATGTTTTAAGAGAAGACCGTATATTATTAAAGTCCAACTCGGTAACTTGAAGGGCTGAATTGGCATGTGACATATTATCTTATTCTTTCTAGAAAAACCTGTAAAGTTGTCGGTTTAGTATTATTCTTCATACGAAACACAATAGTAGCATTTAAACGATTATAGTCTGGATCATCTTTTACATAGACCTCTAATAGTTCGGCTCTTAATTCATAATTACCAATTGCTTCGGTAATGGCTTCTGTAATAGTTTCCTTTGTGAAGCTGGTAAAATTCTCAAACAATGACCGACGGACATCTGAACCAAAATCTGGATTAAACGGACGTTCATAGAATTGGGTTAGTATGATATTCTTTATTGAGCGTTTTACAGCAACATCGTTTGTCAGACGGTTTAAATCGCCCGAAACAGGATGAATACCAAACGTGGTATTAAAGTCTGAGTAAACGATATCTTTTGTAAGAGGCATACTTTATTCCTAGTCTTTTACTATTTATAAGTCTTTTTTTACTTTTGGGGTTGACAAACCCTTGACATGGTGTTACAATAGGTGTGTAGCCTATTCAATGAACATTAGGATTCACCGGTACCGGTTACATATAATTCCAATCTAGTGGTTCTCCTACAAAGACATCAAGAGAGGCCTGCACGGCTTCCGGATGACAATGTTCAGCATTAAGAGTCGGACAAAAAGCATCAGCGGCTGCTAAATCAAAGTTATTCACTACACGTGTCCCATTAATGAAGACGTTATTAGTAGAAGCAATTAAAGCTCCTGCTCCATGACTATTTGGGTCTCCGTCAATAGCGAATCGTTGGCCATTTACATATACCAACACATTCTCTGGTATTAATGATACTGTAACTGCTCCACAGGATCTTAGGTCTCCTTCTCGGTGTGCGCCAAATGCTGTTGCCATTAGTTTAAATCAATCCTTGGTGAGGTAATTTTCACATTACCTAGTGCGGTTGTTGTTTGAGCGGCTGCATAGATTTCATTTACACTACCAGTAACAGCGGTAGTTTGTGATCCAAGATAAGTTTCTATAACTGTACCGGTAACGATAGTTGTATCCCAACTCTTATGAGTTTTTAGAACACCCTTGGCTACTGTTTGGGTTAGTGACCCCTTGATATCTTGAGACATATCTCCATCAACTTGGATGTTCCAATCTCCCTTGATATAGGTATTACAGTCGGAATCTATAGTAAGGTTTACATCACCTTTTACCAGTACATGATCAGAATTAGCAATCACTACGTAATTATTAGCTACAATTCGGACTACTTTATCTCCGTTTGGGTGTATTTCTTCTCTGGTACCAGAGTTATGGTATCGGTGTAATCTTTCAGCACCGGAAGTATCATCCCATTCTTCTATATGTCCGGACTCGCTTTCTCGTACATGATTTTTTGGATATTCTGCGGCATATGGATCTTCTGGTTCTGACCAGAAACCTGTACCAACTGAGGCTGTAGAATTTGTTGTCGGCGAACCATTAGCTAACAACCTAATAGCTTTTTCAACTAATAATTCTCTAGGTTTGTCAACTCCGTCGGAATTAACCAAAGTGGATGTTCGGTCTTCGTTTCTGGTTAACCTATTGGTATCGGGTTCTTTTAAACCATCTTCTAATGGATATTTTTCATTTGGATCGTTAAAGCCTTTGTCCTTCTTGGGGAGATCTTCAGGGATGCCTCCAATGGTCCCAAAGACGACCGGCTCTTGAGCATTCTTTCCATCACGGAAGAATCCTATTACCCAAGTTCCCTCTACAGGTCCAGTTGGTGACATACCAATACCGTTCATTGATGCAGAATTGATTGGTGATATTGGATGCGCCCAAGGTAATGCGGTTGTTGGAATCAAAGTCTTATTTTCTGTATGCCAACCTAAACATCGCACTCTTAAACGTCCAAGCTTCAAAGGATCGTCTCTATCCTCAACGACACCTTGGAACCAAACAAATTTACCATCACCCATATACATGTTAAATATCAAGCTCCTTTGTAGATAATGCTGTTTTTGGAACATTATCGGATATCCATCTATGTAATTCTTTTTGTAGTCCATTATCTTCGAATGGTCTACCTTCTCTTTTCAGTCTTAATGAAGTAAAGCTTTTTACTACTAATGGTCTAATAATCTTACCATTCTTATCTGTTTTGCCGTCGAGGTTTTCACCGGCGGCATTTTTATGGAAAATAGTGTTATTACGATTGTTTAGAATAACATGAAAAGCACCATTAGCTCCTAATGGTAGCTTTTTCTTTTTTATAATACTAAACATAGTTCTTGCCGCGCCCTCGTGGGTTTGCAGAAGAATATCATCCGGAACAACTCTATCTCGGTTTGCATTATTTCTTACTGCTACAGAATAGTTTGTTAGAACCCAAACAATATGAATATTTTTAGAATCATAACCTACATCTTGTAGTTTTTCAATTACGCTTGAAAAATCATCGAGACTTTTTGCAGTTACATCAAAGAGGATGTTTGGTTTATGATCATTTTTTAGGTCTGTTAACAGAAGGTTTAGAGTTTTGTCTTTAATATCCATTTTTTTGATAGCGGCATGGAGTTTGAAGACATCTTTACCTTTTCGAAGGTTGAGTTGATCAAGGTTTTGTCCTGAGCGAAAGCCCTTTTGTTTCGTGCTATTACTCTTAGCTATCTTGTCTAGCTTTTGGAAGGCTACTTTCCAAGCATCAACATCGCGGATCTTAAATTTTTCACCTTCAAGAAAATTATTAACAGCAAAACCTTTACCAGAACCTGCTCCACCTGCCATAAATACAATCTGACCAAACTTTTTACCACCATTGAGTAATATCAATTTTTCTTCAAGATATTTGCTCTGCTCATAATGCTCTAATAATTCGTATTCACTAAAATTTAACATTAGCGTCGACCTTCTCTATTTTTTCATTAAATGATTCTTTAATAACTTGCAAGACTGTGGTAAAAATACCGGCTGTGATTTTATGCCTTACTTGAGTAACTAAGAATTTACCTGTAAAGTATTTATCTTCTAATGGTGTTTCTGTATGAAGACCTGAAGGACTTGGTATAACAATTTCTATAACATCACCTGGAACACGATGACTATCACCAGGAATTTCAGCGATTGCTACAAAATTATTAAACCGAGACAGCGTTGAATTTCTCTTTTGAACAAAATTTTCCATAAGATGTGGTTTAGTGAAAGTGTCTTTTTTCACATATTCCGCGAAATTTCGTCCAATCGATGTACCAATGAAGAAATCTTTTGAAGAACCAGTAACAAAATCGGTTTGTTCTCTGTTATGCAATGTATGTGGTGATAAATGTTTTGATCGTTTTGTTTTATCATCAAAATCATCTTCATAATTGAAAGTATACGTTTTATATTTCTTTCTTACTATATCGTGTGTTAATAACTCACTTTGGTACATACCCCCTACCAAGTTAGATAGAATGTCTGTTGTTTTTTCAATAGTCAATCTTTTAACGATAAAAGCCACTCTTTTATCTAATTCTTTATTAATT
>CEPZ01081585.1_pt1 | contig 13920 bp, 25 predicted proteins | sample 530461 | NCBI WGS metagenome assembly CEPZ01 (sample SAMEA2620106, study PRJEB7988) | marine metagenome | isolation source: saline water (ENVO:00002010), including | reverse complement strand
AATGAAATGGTTGCTTGACTTCAGAAAGGGATTGTTAGAGAATCCCAATTCTGCTCTCTCTGATAGAATTGACGTTCTAGTTGAGGAAGTCAATCAGTTAAAGAAATCAGATAAGAAAGAACCAGAACAGGAAAAAAGAAAAATGCTCTCAGGAAGAGAGTTGAAACGGAGGAATGAAAAATGAGTAAGTTATCAGCCCTACAGGGCAAGAGTAAAACATATAACATTGGAGGCATTGACCTAGAGTTGAAACCTTTGACAGTAGAGGAGATGGAACTTTTTTCTATAGACACAGACGCATCAGCAGCAGAACAGATGGAGTCTTCTAAAAAACTTATAGCTAAGGTTCTAAAAAATTCAGTCCCAGATGCTACAGATGAAGAAATATCTAGCGTTAGTTTGGAGCACTTAGCACCCTTAATGGAGGCTATAATGGAACTTCATAAAATGTCGGAAGGAGACAACAAAATGCAAAAGGTCAAAGATGTTATCGCCGCTAGAACAACTCAAGAAAAAAGTAACTGATGGAAATAAAGGAGATACCGTCTCCACTATTTATTATCTCATCAAAGAACTTGGTTGCTTACCTGAAGTAATCGGTAGAGAGTATGAAGTAAAGTACGATAGTAAGGGAAGGATCTCAAGGATCAAACAGCTCCCCATGAGCATACCTTCATTAGTAATCTTAATGAAAGAAATGGAAGAAGACTACAAGAGACAAGAAAGGGAAATGAAAAAATCAAGGGGCAAAGGTAAAAGATGAGTGTACTCGAAGACGTAGTAATTAGGATTAGTGCAATTAATGAAGCATTAGCTCCTATTGCAAAAGCCCAAGCACAGACAGAAGCGTTAGGCAAAGCTCAAGAAGAACTCACAGAGATATTAGACAAAGGAAGAAAGTCGTGGTTAAAACAAAAGAAGTTTTCCAATATGATTGAGAGTAACACCAATCAATTGAAAGATTTTGCTAAGGCTCATAGAGGTTTCTTTGGTGTACTTGGGGAGAACCGCCAGATATTAAATAAAGGTGCAGAGGGGATTAGAAGATATGGAACAAGAGGGGCTAAGGCAGCACTAGGAATAAGAAGATTTACTCAAGGTATGCGTGGATTTAGAATGGAGATGCTCTCAGTTATGTTCTTTGGTCAAGGTCTGTTTAGATTCTTTACAGGATTATTCAAACCTTCATTGAAAGTTGCTGGAATCTTTGAGTTATTAACTGCAGTGTTGGAGATATTATTTTTACCATTGGTTTTGTCGATCTTGCCAGTTATTTTGAAATTAGCAGATTTCATATTTAATTTATCTGACAAGACTAAGTTATGGATAGGCAAACTTGTAGTATTCGGTGCTATCTTTGGATTGGCACTAGGGCTGTTTGGAGCAGGAGTGTTGGCAATTGGGGGTCTTATTGGTGCATTCGCAGGGTTGTTTATCATATTAGATAAACTTATTCCAGATATTTCTGTTGCTGGTGTAAATATGTCTTCTTTTATAGAAGCAGGACTTGGAATAACAATACTAGGAACAGCTTGGCAGGCATTTAAAGGCATTCTAAGTAGTATATTAAGCAAGTTTTTTGAATTTGAATTTGTTAAAGGTTTCTTAGATGAGATGGGATTAAAAGTAGATGACCAGGCAACAGGGTGGGAAAATCTCAAGAGCGTAATAACTCAGGCATGGGATAAAATCAAGGCAAAATTAAAAGAGGCACTAGGAGATATAGAAGTTAATGTCAGGGTAAAAGGGGGCTCAGTCAAGATGACTCTGGGAGCTGCTTTATTATTCTGGAGACGTCAATTCGAGAAATTTGTTGATAGCCTAACTGGTGAGAAAGACGAATTAGTAACTAGCATCAAAGATATATTGTCTTCGTTCAAGGAACTGTTTGAATTATTTGATAAAGAAGATGCAATTACAGTTCTAACTGCTTTAGCTGAGGCAATCCATTTAGTAGCGTCTGCTATCCGTACTTGGAAGAGTGTAAATAGATTCACAGAGGATAAAATAGGGTTTGTAGATTTTCAAAAAAGCCTGGAAGGAGGGAGCCTAAATACCAACCAAACTGGTGGCTTCGTACCTCACACAGGACTATACAAACTACACGCAGGTGAAACAGTTAGTCAGGCAGGTGGCGGAGACACATTCAACTCTTCTCCTACAATTAACATAAGTGGAGCAGGATTAAACTCAGATTCATTAGTGAGAGAAATAAGTAATGCAATTACAAGAGACTTAGGATCATTAGCAAGAAGGTGACATAATGGCAACAATGACAATAGAAGAAGGAAATGTATATATAACCACTGGGACAGTAGAAGGTACTGCAACCACTAATCAAATTAATGATGGAAGTGGCGGAGTAACTGTAAAGATATGGGCTACCAAGATAGACCAGAACTTAGACAACCCAGTTAGTTTAATTGCTATCCCAGTCTCAAAAGCAGGAAGGGCAGTTTTACAATCAGGAGATCTACAAACTCACGCTAGGGCTATAGACCTTAAAAGGATAAAGGAGTCAGTCTCAGTCCAGGGGTTTTTAGAAGACGAAGCAGGAAAATCAGCTTGGGAAAAGAAAAAGGATTTGTTAAGATTAGCATTCCAACGGGGAGAGCTTACATTAGTTTGGGGAATAGACTATACTAAGCTCACACCTAGTCCTGGAACAGAAACACATCAAACTTTATGGACACCGAACAGGTCTAATCCTCTTCTTGGGACTGGAGCATTCATAGGAAAGATACAATTCACAGAAACTGCAGGTAAGATCGGTGAAGCCGAAGGCACTGCTGGAGAGGAACCGCCAGAGTCAAATATAGCAATACAAATCCAATTCCTTAGAGGGCTGGATATATGAGGATGAAATGGGGACAAGAACTAGCATAACTGTTGGACTTCTTATCCTAGTCTTAACTTCAACTGCGATTTACATTTCATTACAAAATAATGTTAAGATTAGAGTAGATGATGATAAGACTACATTCTATGTAAAGAACGAAAACAATAGATGGGTTGTTTCAGGTAGAGAAATCAATGCTCTCTTTGATGGCACGAGTAAAATGTACCGCCGTACTTCTGAAATAACAAGGAACCATCTCATCGAAGAAAACAATGTAACTATTACAAGAGAAACACCCTTAATTAGAGGACCGAAGATTATAGATACCTATGATTTTGATGGAGAACAGTCTTCTGTTGAGTTGTTTCCTATTTCACATCAAGTCGAAGTTCTCGACGGAGCAGGTTATTTCTATCGCTATGAAGTCAGAGACTTAGATTATGATGGTCCTGCTATGTCTTTAAACGGAACCAGTATGTCATTTGGAAAGAACATGGAGGTAGAGTGGGATCCAGGATACAGGTGGGCTAGAGTCTACAAGTCTGGAATACTAAAGATACAGTACGATGTCCCAACTGACTACGAAGTTTACGATGTAAGACTATTCGATCCAACAGTAGATGTGTACCTTGACGGTTCTCAGTCAGCAAGGAAGTGGGAATATAATTCTTTCATTACTATAAGTGGAACAACAAGCTCTGGTACTGTTTGCCTTTCTCTTAATGCACCAGGATACGGTAATGATTATGTATGTGGTGCTTCTCCTCAGTCTTTTGTCTACAACATTAGTACGTTGAGAAACTATGATTTCACTAAGTCGGGATCGACAGATTGGATAAGAGTAGACATGGAGAACAAAACAATTATGCAGAACGTAAGTCTAAATATTACCTCTGCTGATGTGTCTGGTTCACTTAATGTAACCTACATGAACACAACAAAGAAATTCAGAGGGTTCCTTAGAACAAAATACCTAGAAGACAATAACTTCACTTACAGTGGAGATGACACAGACGCAGTTAATATCACATTTGCAACAGCAGGATCAGATAGTATCTTTGCAGACTTGACTTTCGTAGACAATCCAATTAACTTAACTTTTGATTTAACTGGATATGACTTAGATCAAAACAACCAATTTAATTTCTTAGAAGCTATGAATAACACTAAACCACCATATTTTATTAACGAAACTATAGCATATCAAACAGATGAGTTTGGTGTCTTTGATGACTTCTTAGTTAACTCAACAGAATGGTCAGTTGATCCTACTACTTGTAAGCAAGATTATAAAAGTGATGATGGAGGGGTGCTGGAATTTAATTGTGTTTCAGGAACAATGTCTAATTCAAATCCTATAAATGATCTTAGGAATGCTTCTAGAGTAGAATTTATTTATACTTCTGCCCAGGGTTCTATTGCTGACATGTATATTCAAGCCTTTGATGGAACAAGCACAGTAAATATACATAGACACCAAAACATAGCAAGTGGTGGAGAACCCATGGGATCTCATCACAATAACATCAGTATAGAAAGGATTAGTGATGATGGAACTCTATGGAATGTTAAAAACAATGCATCCATTGATGGACCAACTCACGTTTCCTCAGAAGGTGCAAGAGATATCTCTTCTTTAGATTTTACCCAACCAATTCAGCTTATTATAGTACATGGTGGACAGGACGGAACCAATTCTAGATTCCTTAATATGAAATGGAGCGGGATCTGGCTCAATAGATCTCTAAATAATGGAACATTCAAGAGTGAAGGTAATGTGACAAGCAGAACAATAAATGTAACAGAAGATAATTTACAAAGAGCAACACTTACAGCTACAGATTATGTTCCATCTGGAACTTCAATTGAATATCTTCTTAGTAACGATTGCGAAACATTTGAAACTGTCCTTTCTGGAATCTCACACACGTTTGAGAGTACAGGAACAAAGGTCTGCTGGGGAGCTAAGATGACTTCCAACGATAACCTTACCTCGCCAGTGATCCAGCGAGTTCAAGTAGATGTAGTGCCTTCTTCCTTAACTAATGTAACTATTGAAGTGGACGGAGTCACACAAGCAGAACTCATAGGAAATCTTAACTCAACTACCTCCCCTTATCATGCAAACTTAACACCCAACGCAGGACAAATAAATACAATCAAACTAATTACAGGAACTGCAGGGGTGCTTCAAGTAGATAACTTCAAGATGAATGCTAGTATGAATCCTCTTGTCTTAGACAAAGACTTATTCGAGACCTGTGAACAATGTTTCATTAACTTTACATTTAGTGGTAGTAACATAGATATTACAAACTCAAGCTTTGACTACCTAGGAAGTAAGACTTACAGAGCTACAGCCAAGTCTGGAGCAGACGCAGATGCTATAGACATCTCTATCTTTTACTCTGACTTTAATGTGTCTCTTCCAATTGGTACAGAATACTTTGATGTGTTTGCCCCTAGTAGATTTGCTCAAAATGTTACCCCTTATTCTCAATCAGATTCAATGGGCATATTCAACCTAACTAACCTTGCTTATGATGAGGCTATAGATCTCTATATGAGAACAAACGCCACAGTCAATGAGTGTCTTAACATAACCACAGTAAACGATCCAAATAGATTCGCAGTAGGGAAAAACTCAGTTCTACTAGACGAAACATTTCAAAAGATAACAAACACTGCAGTTCAATGGGATGACAAAGAACAAACATCAACAGAGATGTGGACATGGGTAGACTTAGGAAACTGCTCTAGTAGATTTGAACTGCCTTGGTTTGAGTTCGCAGCCATCTGTTCAGACTGTGTTTACAGCGAAGGATACTTACACAACACGTTTCCAATAATGAGATAAAATGCCAAGAAGAACAAGACCAGGATTTATTTGGATACCACCAGATAGGAATACTCAGTGGAGTTGTACCATAGCAGGAACAGATGTAAGAAATTTCATACTCTCTGCTAAATTTCCAAGAGGATTGATAACAGAGGAACTCGTTTGTGAGATAGAACTACTCAATTCTGGAGAAGATTTTACAGGTGTGTTTAACTTCGGTGACGAAATAATCTTTAAGATGGATTTCTCAGGTGGCAACACAGTACAATTCAAAGGGGACTTAGAAGAAATCAAGAGCAAGATAGATGGTGTAGGATTTAATCTTATTATCAAGGGTTCTCACTTTACAGCTAGACTCTTAGATGTAAATGTAACTAAATCCTTTTCAAGTGCTTCTATCAGCACAATAAGGACAACCTTAATCAGTGAGTTTTTAGATGGATTTACTTCAAATAATGTAGTTACTAATAATACAGCAATAGATGTAACATTTGAAAATAAACCCTTTGTAGACTGTATGGTAGAGTTAGATAAGATTGCAGATGAAGATACTTATGTAGATAATGACAAGGATTTCCACTCTTTTGCCAGGGGTACAGTAGAGAATCCCAATGAGGCAGTAGTATGGAATGACAGCCTTATTGAGTTAAGAGGATTAAGCCAAGATAGTGTAGAAGTTAGAAACAGAGTTAAGGTAGTTGGAGAAGCTGGAGGTCTTCCTGTTTTACATACCTCTAACAATACTGGATCTCAAAGTACATTTAGAGTTAAAGAAAAAGTTATCAGTGACACTAGCGTTACAGATGAGGATGAGGCTTCAGCCATAGCAGATGCAGAGGTTGCCAGACTTGAAAATCCAGAAAGTTTTGGATCTGCTCTATGTTATTTTATGCCACAACTAAATCCAGGAGATAATATTCATGTAGTTAGTCCACCACACAATATACATAATGAGTTTAGGTTAGTTAAATATGTCCACCACGTTCCAGAAGAAAGAACAGAGGTTTTCTTCGCACAGGAGAGGTCTGTGCCTAAGCTTTTCAAAGACAGAATTTTAGAGCAGTTGGGGTTAGTGACCTTAGCCAACCCAAACAATATGACTCATTCTTATAACTTCACTTACGATGATGTCAATAAAATAGATACCTCTTCTAGCCAACTAATAACTATCTCAGACGGAACTGCAACTTTAAAGGCTGGAAACGAGAGTGGGAATTTAATCAGCCAAAGCAAAACTACTCCTATAACTGTCACTCAAGTTCACCTTAAAGTCATTGGAGAGGCTTTATCTGGTACAACTTATTCGATAAGTGCTGACGGCACAAACAACTGGCAGACAATATCTTTAGATACCTTAGAGAATGTCACAAATCAAGGTACAGATCTAAGACTTAGAATAACATTTAACAGTACAAGTACAATAATAGATAGTGCGGTGTTGATGTATAAATGAAATTCAGTAAATTATTTTTGGAAAGGTTAATGAGAGTCGTTAACGCAGACCTCTATAAAGAAAGAAAACAATTGCGTTTAATAGAAGCAAGTAAAGAGCTTCCTTCTCCTGTCCCTAGAGTAGTATACAACCTAAGATTTATGAGTAACCTTCACGCTTTAACAAACAAATACTTTCCAGAGAGTCAGTTAATAGATGTCTCTAACACAAACAGCATGGAACCTACTATAGATCAAAAAAATAAGATATTGATACTACCATTTGATGAAGAGGTTTGGTATCAAAAGAAAGAAACACTAGAAGTAGGAGATATAATTTTGTTCAAAAGAACCCTAGACAATACAAACAATGTGTTACACAGAATTGTAGCTAAGAAAGGAAACAATTATGTACTAACTCGTGGTGACAATACAGTACGATTAGACGGTGGTACTATGTTCAAAAATATTCATGGTGTATGTGGTGGTGTGCTGTATTGACCAACGGGAATGGGGGTTGGGACTCGTGGAGAGTCAGCATGGCAGAGTTCAAAGGTTTCGTAAAGGCTAGTCTGCAAGACATACACGAAAGCGTTAAAGAAGTAAAAGAACATGCCCATGAAGCACACCAAAGAGCAGATGATAAACTAGATGACCACGACAAAAGAATTACTAAGATAGAAGGAAGGAAGGGATCTTATATGGTATTGGATATCTTTACTAAGTTCATAGGTTGGATCTTCAAACGATGATAAGACTCATTATTCATATATTAGTAGTTGCATTAATCATGGTAATAGCTATTTACATAAAGATTAAAACAATGAGGTGAAGTAAATGGATAAACAATTTTATAAGAGTTTAACTTTCTGGGGAGCACTAGGCTGGGGAGTTGTTGGAGTATTGGAACAGTTTACAGCACAATGGGGAGAAGCTGCAGTTATTGCTAAGGCAATATCAAGCTTCCTGATAATATTTGGATTGAGAAGAGCAATTCCACAATAAAACTCATAAACAACCTAGAGATAGGCTTGTGAGCTCGGACATGGACCACAAGGATGAAGTGTCGATGATTTCTAAGGCTAAGAATGCTGGGGATTGTCACCTCTTTTTCCTCCTCTAGTAAATTAATGCTGGAGGAGGTTTTTTATTTTCCTTTTTTCCTTGTCGACGAGATTTTGCTATTATGTTCGTAATAAACGAAAGGTTTATATACTTGCTAAATATAGAGTACTATATCAGTAAAAAAGGGTGATTACATGGACGACAAATACAAAAAAGAGATTTTAATCCTTAAAGACAGACTCAATGCTACAGAGCTAATGCTCAAATCACTTTCTAAAGACAACGAAAAACTACTTTCTTTAATTCAAATGAATATTGCTTCTATTAAACTCTTATCAGAATCACATAAAGAACATTGCACAGACTTTGACGCTCACAAAGAACCGATAATCTTCAAAGAACCTATTCAGTACGCTTATTGACATTGTTTGAGAGAGTTTTTTTTAACACTCTCAGAGTATAGAGCCCCATAAGGAGGGTTGATATAGAGGTAAGGCTACTACCACGCACAAGTAATGTTTGGGGGGGTGTGGGGGGGTGAGCCTGTTAAAAAACACAAACACACAAAAAAACACACAAACAAAAACAAAATAAGGTGATTATATGGAAATCAACAACAAAGAAAGAAGAATTTTGGGAATTGCTAACTCAGGTGGGGTAAATAGGGAACAATGTTTGCGGTTTTATAGAACACCTCACCATATTAATGCAATAATTAGGAGATTATGCTCATTAGGTTATTTAGCACCTTTGGAATCTGGAGCTACATTTGTAATAACAGCCAAAGGCAAAGAAGAACTAGGAATTGAAGAAAACAGGAGCTTAGAAGACTATGGCAAAACAAAGAGTACCAAAAACTAAAGCAAAGAATGAAAGAGGACAGCTAATCAGGAGATGTCCTCAATGCAAGAGTACAAGAGTGTCTGCAACTCAGACTCCTGGAATGAGATGTAAGAAATGTGGATTTGTAAATATTAGAAGAACAGGAACAAAAGAAGAAGTTGGAGCTGTAAGCTTCGTAACAAAAACAACTTTTGGAGGCAAAAAATGACCGAAAAAATAAGCGTTAGAGAAATAAATGGGGTAGTAAAGAAAGTAACAGGATTAAATCCTAAAGTAGTTGGAGTAAATAAAGACAAAACAATTTACCATTGTGGTATTCTATTAGATGTCCAAGGACAAGACGAATGGGTAAATGTAAACACCTTCGATGAAGAAGAATCCAAGAAAAAGATAGAGAATGTTGAAGTAGACAAAGCCTACAAAGTAACACTAGAAACAAAGAACGGCTATGAGAATGTACTAGCTTTTACAGATCTAGATGCTATAAATGTCACAACAGAAAACGTTTCTCGGGAAGATTCGCCAAAGGTAGCTGCTGTGGGGGGCAGCACCCCTTCCCCTACAGTTCAGCGACTCATAGTCAGGCAGAGTTGTCTTTCTAATGCGTTGAAGTATCAGGAACTTATCAAGGGACCTGATACAGTAATAAAACTAAAGAATGTTAGAGCAGTAGCTAAAGAGTTCGAAGAATGGGTTTATCGAATGAAAGAAGAAGAGGAAGATGAAGCTGTCGATATTTAAGAAGGGAAAAAAGCTAGTGGAGTTAGTTGATGAAGTCGGTGAGGGGCAAAACCTCTCCCACTTTGAATTTAAAATAGAAAGCTCTCCAATGGTTATATTCGAGACTGACGGTAACAAAACATACATCAAAAGCTGTAGCTGTAAGCACTGCAGTATATATGGTGGAATGCCTGAAGTGTTGTGTAGTTATAAGGTAGCTGTAATAAAAAGTCTAGGTTAAAATGGATGAAGAAGAACTCATGGAACAAGATAGAAGTTATTTAGTAAAGCAGATACTAAATGGCAGGGAAACCATGAAAGATCTGAGACAAAGAAACGTTCAACTCAAGTGGCTCAGAGCTAATACTGAAAAGAGGATAAAAAAGACAATCAAGTCCCTGCATTATATGTTAACACACGAGTGGGCAGATAAAGAACTACCTCCTGTCAAAACAAAAAAGATAGACGAGATCATAGAAGAACTCAATGGTGAACAAGAACTACGTTCGGGGAAGGGCGAAGGAGTACCGCCTGAAGAAGAAACTAGAGGCTGAAGGATACATTGTATTACGAACTGCAGGCTCACATGGTTTTGCAGATTTAATTGCAGTCCATCCTCATACTTTTGTTATTAACTTCGTCCAGTCTAAGCCCAGAAGCTTAGGCAAAAACCAAGTAAAGAAACTAGAAAAAGAATATGAGTGGATTAATGATAGATTGTTTAGAGGAAAATTCGAGGTGAGATAAATGGTATACAACTGTGCATTTTGTAGTGAAGATGTGATTGTAGGATTGGTTTTCAACAAAGGCAAGGAAGTAGGATATGCTAAGTTAGCATGTGGGAATTGCTTCATCAAACACAAAAATGACAAAATTTGAAACAGCTAAGCTCTGGGTGATCCGAGCATTAAGAGACTTCCCAGACCTAAGACCTGTTGATAAGAGGGAAGAACTAATAGAGAAAGTCAGAGAATTATCTGGACAAAAGCTCAGCTCAGAATTGGTTACAAGAACAGCAAGGAAGATACAAAATACAGAAAAAAGATATACTGTCGACGACACTAGATACGAGCGTGAAAAAGAATACCGACAGTATTTTGGTGACACAAATGAATCAACTTGACAAGATGAGATTTAGGAACAACATCATAGTAAGATTTGTTTCTGGAATGCAAAAAAGAGGAGTAGTTAACATCAGCACAGCTAATTCTCTAAAACATGAGTTAACAAAGACAGAGATTTGCTACAAGCTAAAAGCCGTAGGCAAAGAATACATCACAGAAGCTAAACTACAAGGAGGAGGAAGAACAGACATCTTAGTCTTAGACGATGGTATGTGCATAGAGATTCTAGTTTCAGAAAAACTAAACAACGTAGAATGGAAATGCAGAAAGTATCCTCAAGGATTACAAATAGTTGCAGTTAAATCAACACAAGACTATGATGAAGAAAAGTGGAAAACAATCAACATAGGTGATTACTGATGTGGAAACTATTTGGATTCAAGAAATTAAGATTAGTAGGATATGATTTAGATGAATACAATGACAGATTTTGGTATTTAGATGCAGGAGATCAGCTCGATGTTACAGTCCTCGAGGATGATCTCAACAAGATAGACAAAAAAATCGTTAAGAGGGGATACCTATGGGTAAAGTAATGGAAAAATATTGTAAGTTTTGCAACGAGTTCAGGAGAACAACGAATGTAGAAAATCCGTATGTTTGTGAGGAGTGTCTAAGGACAACAGGAAGAGATTTGATGTTGAGTGACTTAAAACCAGCCAAAACAATGAGATGGGACTGGGTACTATGGTTCATGGTTATAGCATTCTTCCTGGGAGTAGCATTTACTAATTGGTTAAGAATGAATGGGTGACTAAAATCAGTCAGGAATCAATATATCAACTACTGAAAAAAGAAGACAAAGAACTCACAGCAGAGGAAATAAAATCTCTCCTGGAGTTAGAAGGCAAGAGCATGAGTGAAGGAACGCTCTATCAAAACCTACGAAAGCTAGAGAAAAATAATGACATCAAGAAGACAAAGTATACATTTCACATAAAAAGATGGAAGGTGGTACAATGAGTCAAAAAATACAGAGTGTAAATGAAGCATGCAGTTTAGTAAAATCTAAAATCAACGAAATAAAAAAAGAAACAATCGTTAAAAGCCAGTACATGAATAACTTCAGACACTACTATTTGGTGACTTCCACTGGAACAAAGTATTATCTGATGTATAAGAGAGACTTCTTCTACTCTTTTGGAAAGATTTTCAATCTAAAAGGGGCAGGAGAAAGCATGAATAAGGAGTTTCTTAGATTTGCCTTAATGAACGAAATAGACGAAGTAATTATTGCCTATGAATCTGGAAAAATCTATTCATTAAGTCCAAACAAATGGATGGCTTATTGTCAAGACAATAAAACAATTAGAGAAACAACCAAAGGGGAAACTACTTGTTCAGTCCCTATTGGTTTGTTGGAGAGGTGGGAAACAGAATGATAATTGATGAAATGACTAAGATAATCCAACAAAGAGAAAAAAGCATAGCCCTTTCTTTCTTTGACATTGGAAAGGACCTGATTTACATAAGAGACAAGAAGCTATATCTCAAGAACTACAAGACATTCAAAGACTATATCGAGGACAATTTCAAGTTCAGCAAGAGATCTGCTGAAAAATACATGGCTGTTACTACTCGGTTCCAGTCAAGGAACGAAGCTGCGTCGCTTGGAATAGAAAAGCTATACATTCTGACTCAAATACAGGAAGAAAAGAGCTTTGAACTCTTAGAAGAAGCTCAAGAAACACACATTCCAAGAGATAAACTCATTCAACGTGTTAATAGGATGAAATCTCAAGCAGGGGAGCCACCTAGATACTCAGATGACAGAGACGAACACGATCTAAAGCTAATAAGACAGTTTCAATCACTTGAAATTCAATTTGAAGAATGGTCTAAGGTAGGTGAAAACCTATCAATAGCATTACAAAACTGGAAAAACGAAGCAGTTCAAACAGCTAGTCCAGATGTTCAAAAGCTAATAAAAAAGACATTAGAAATGATAGGGGTGATTTGATGGGACAACACGAAATATTAGACGCATTAAAACAAAACGGTGGGTGGATGACCACAAAGGACTTAATCAAAGTAGTAGAAGCATCTCAAAACTCAGTTAACAGCTGTCTTAGGAGATTAAAGAAACACAAGTTTGTTGATTTCAAAGGAGACAGACCAGTGTACTACCGATACGGTAAGTTTGGTTAAAATGACATTATACGCATTCGACGAAAATGATTATTTGGTTGGAATATATGACAAAGAAAGCAAAAACAATAGACACAGTGATAAGACTGATAGGGGACGCAGAAAGAGAGATTGATGGCTTTAATACAGATGAAGCCTTAAATATATTTTACAATGCAAGAGGACAATACATAGAAGAACACCCTCCCTCTCCTGCAAATTTTATCAGATGTCATCACAGAGCCAACGCTTACGCTCTAGCTGAGTTCACAACTTATTTAGTAATAAAAAGAGAAGAATACTTTGGAGAAGACAAAGAATGAAACTAATAATACCAATAATAATGTGTATACTGTTAATGGGATGTGGTAAGGTGCGAAAGGAAATCCGAGATGGTAACTCGATACCCTGTGTATCGCCTGAATAGTCTGGAACTCACCAACCTTAACGAAAGGGCGTTGCAGGGCTTGTCCTCGCAAGACCTTACCACAACAGCCCGAAGGGCAAAGACAATCACTTAGGAGGTAAATGAAATGACTAAACTGATATTAGAACTTCACAAAGAAGTCAAGAAACTTTTAAAAAAAGGTAATGATAAAGTACACGTTACTTTTTATGAAGATGGTCATTATGTATTAAGTGTAGATTATCCAATAATAAAATATTATCCAGATCCGAACAAAGAAAATGATTAAACCAGAAGATATTGATGTAAGTGACTTAAAACAACAGTTACTACTTGATATGAATACTACTTCAAATAAAGAAGATATTCAGAAGTTCCTAGCAGACAAACTTAATGAAGTCGAGAAGAGGATAACCGAATCAGCAGATATAATATTCAGAAAAGAAGTGTTAATAACAAAGTCGAAGACAAAACTAATTATCAAAGAGGTATTTTGTAAATGATAACAAAAGGTATGATGTCAAGC